>Ga0070706_100000123_pt1 | contig 94768 bp, 78 predicted proteins | sample KBSK5501metaG_FD_65476 | JGI IMG/M metagenome (GOLD analysis project Ga0070706, IMG submission 65476) | Corn, switchgrass and miscanthus rhizosphere microbial communities from Kellogg Biological Station, Michigan, USA - KBS K5-50-1 metaG | ecosystem: Host-associated > Plants > Roots >...
AGTCACTGGACCACAGTTATCACTGGCAGTCGTTGCTGAAACGACGTCGGGAATGGTCGCCTGGCCGCTGCCGTTTGCATTCACGCTGGACGGCGGCGGCGCAGTTAGTGTCGGGGCTGTGTTATCGATTACGGTCACCGTCTGCGTGGCCGACGTGGAATTACCCGCATCGTCAGTCGCAGTGTAGGTGATCGTGGTTGTACCAACCGGAAAGATATTGCCGGACGGAACGCCGCTTCGCTCAATGCTCACGCCGCCGGCGTTGTCGGTTGCGGTGGCGGTGCCGAGTTGCGCTTCGGCGACCATCGCTCCACAACTGGTCGCACCCACGCCGGTGTTCACCGTCACATTCGCCGGCGGATTAATCGTTGGCGCGACTTTGTCATTCACAGTGATCGAAACAGTCGCTGCGGTACTGGTTAGTGGTGACGCAGTATCGTCGCCTGAATCTCTCACCGTGAACTCAAAGCTGTCGGCGCCGCTGTAGTTCGTGTTCGGCGTGTAGGTCAGGTTTGCTCCGCTGCCTGACAAACTGCCGTGCGCTGGATTGACTGTCACTTCGAACACGAGATTGCCTTGGGCAGTCTCGAGATCGCTGCCAGTCAAGGTGATCGCCACCGGCGTGTTGCTGTCAGTGGTTACTGATTGACTATTTGCCGACGGCGTATCGTTCACCGGATTCACCGTCACGTTGACGACTCCCGTGGCGCATTGCGGATCGGACGAGCCGTTAGTAACGCCGTTATCGCAAACCTGGTATTCAAAGCTTGCCGGACCATTAAAGTTTGGCTCCGGAGTGTAGGTCACAATTCCGTTGTTCAATACGACCGAGCCGTGAGTGTTTGCCGTGGCGGAGACACCCGTGACAGTCAACAACTGCTGGCTTTCGTTTGGCGGACCGGCACTGTCGTTGACCGCGAGATCTACCGCTGAGAGATCGACGTGAGAGTCTTCGTTAGTGGTGGCGGCATCCGCTGTCGCGACAGGAGCATCGTTAACTTCCGTGATCGTGATGTTGACTGTCGAGGTATTCGAGTTGTGGCTGCCGTCGTTTACCTTGAACGTAAAGCTGTCTGAGCCGTGGAAGTTCGAGGCAGGCGTATAGGTGAAAGTTGGCCCACTTCCCGATAACACGCCGTTCGCCGGCTGGCTCACGATCGTGTAAGTAAACGATGGAGTTTGCAGCGCGCTGACCGCGTTCAGCGTGATATCGACCGGTACGTCTTCCGCGGTGCTCGCAAACTGATTGTCTGTTCCCGGCGGATTGTCTCCGTTCACGCCAGCTTCGATCGAGTTCTCGACAATGTCTGGAACGTTAGCGAAGAAGTCGTAACCAGTGAGAGTCTCAACCGCGTCGACAGAAGTGAGATATGTATGCCAATCGCTATTGATGCTGTTTTGATTTGGCATGATCACCGCGATGGTTCGCGTTGCGGCGTTCACGCGCGAGACGTCGTCGTCACCACGCGGAATGATCAACGCCACCTTCCACGTGTAAGCCGGCACGGTGACGTGACCATTTGCGATCGTGGTTGCTGGACCATTGTCACCGGAACCGCCTACGCCCGCCGGACCAGCGACTACATAGACCTCGTTGGTCGATAACTGCGTGCGCAAGAAGTTTTCGAGATCGGCCCAGGGACCCTGATTGTTGTTCGGCGCCTGCGGCACCATGTTCGACATCAGGAACGTTTCCTGATTGAGAGGAATCGACGCCGGATTATCGCGATCGGCGTTTGGCGTCATGTGACCGCGGTCGAAACCCGAAGCAAAGTAATCGGTCGACTGCACGCGATACCAATCAGGCGAGACTGCCGGATCGGCGCGGAACGTGTCCGTGCGCGGCAAGCTTCCGGTCCATTCGGTTTCGAGGTGCCAACTGACCCAATTCGGCGCGCCCTTGTCGCGGTTGTACGAGAGCGCGAACGAAGGCTTCTCCATCAGGTAATTGTTCGCCTCCTGGAGACTGGCGACTGCGTTTGAGGGATTGCCCATCGTCAGGTGAACGCTCGGCGACTCTGGTGCGGGCGCACCCGCTGCCACAACCGTGAACGTCCACGAGTAATCGGAGAAGAGAGTGTCAGTGTTAGGTGAACTGTCGTCGAGATCCTGATCGTGCACATTGGCATGTGAGATCGTGACGGTGCACTGTTCGCCAAACTGGAAGCCGCTATTCGGCGTGATGTGATAACCCTTCGAGCCGTTGTATGAAGCGACTGTAGCGCTGTTGTGCTGTCCGGAATTGGCGCAGGTGATGTCAAACCAGTTTCCGATCACATCAACAGGCTCACTGAAGTCAACCGTGATGGTCGCGTCGTAAGGCGCGTTGAAACCGTTGTCGATCGGTTCAGTGCCGGCGACCCATGGACCAAGCTCGACGATCGGCGCGGTGCGTCGCGGATTCGGCGAGCCGGTTTGAAAGTCGTCGCCGTTTTGATTGGTGTCCTGCGCGCCATTCAGTTTTCTAAACAACGCACTCGTGTTGCTCGGCGCGGGCGCGCGGGCGCCGCCTTCGAAACAGCTCGCGCTCGTGCCATAGCCGACAAAGTCGACGATGTCAGGATCCGAACCGTTCGGACAACTGCCGCTAAGCGAGATTGAATTGCTCACGAGCGCGACCTTGCCGGTCGTGGCGCTCATGTTGATATCGCCTGAGATGTTTGGCGAGACGGGCAGTGGCGAACCGTTTGCGCCACCCGACGCAAGCGCGACGAGGAAATACTCACCCGGAGCGATCGTGCCGCCCAGTGGCTGTTTGTTGGTCCAACTCGTGCCGGCGGCTGAAGCGTATTGCAACGACCAGCCGGCGAGATTGAATGAGACTCCGGTCGGGTTGTAAATCTCGACGTAATCGTTCGTGAGAGTCGCGCCCGAATTGCCGCCGCCACCGTAGAGCTGACTGATGACGAGGTGGTCCACCGGCGGCGGTGGTTGCTGCACAGTCAAACTGATCGAGCCGCTGCCGGAACGTGATTGACTGTCACTGATGCTGAACGGAAGCGACTTTGCGCCCGCAGTTGTGCCTAACGCAACCGTTGCGACGTAAGTGAAAACGTTGTTACCCGAGGTCGCGTCGCCGCCGTTTATGCCGTCGTCAAAAAACTGCTGGCTGGCCGAGCCGCCAATCGAAGACAGATCTGCTGTGACTACCAAGCCCGTGCTCGTCGGATTTGTTCCTGGTGTGACTGTAACGGTCAGCGTCGATGTCTCGCCTGGCAAGACTGAGTTTGGATTTGCTGCGCCCGTACCGGTTGGATTGGTTGGAACAACAGCGCCGATGCCCAACACCGAGACGTTGTCGATCGCCAGGGCCTGCGCGTTCGTAGTTGTCGTGCCCGAGACGACCGAGTAGTTCCATGCGAGGTAGACGTTCGAGCCATTTGGAACTGAGACATTGATCGTCTTGTTTGTGACTGAGACTGTCGCGCCGGGAGCTGTGGCGAAGCCGCTGTTGTCTGCGTCAGGGGCGAAGCTGGTCAGGAAGTTTGGTCCCGCATTGGTCCATGACAAACCGTCGAGCGAGTAGAAGAGTTGATAACGAAAGCCGGCAGGATTTGAACCGTTGCGATATTTCTCGACGTCGTAAGAGATCTGAAGGCCGGAAAGAGCACTGCCAGTGTTGTTGGTGAACTGAGCGTAAAGATTACCGCTCATCGTCGCTGTGCCCGAAGAGATAAATCCGACGGCACGATCGGAATCGCCCAGCGTGGTTGTTCCAGCGCCAAAGTTGTAACTGCCGTTGGCTGCGGTGGTCGAAACGTTTGCGCCGCCGACTCGCGCAGTTTGCGTGCTTGCCGAACCAAATGATCCGAGTGTTCGCACCGCGGCGATCGTGTCTTGACGAAAGTCGGCCGGCAGATTCGAAGGCGCCGGATTCGACAGAGGAATACCCATGGTGGTGAAGTTTTGCGTGTAGGGGATCGAAGTGGACAGAGAGATCGCTGCGAAGGCAACATAGACCGATACGAGCGCGATCACGACTACTGTAATGATCACACGCCATGGTCTAACAGCAGATGGTCCATGATTGTTCTTGCGACGGGTTCGTCGCAGCGGCAGTCGACTCGGGCGGTCGAACATATGGGTATCCTCCCAAAAAATCATCGTGACGATCATTGAGGTTTGGAGAGGGGATACCGGCGGGACAAAGTGGGCCGGCAAGGGCCTTATGGGGCTTTTGTACCAGCCTTCTTAGGCAGCGTCAATACGCAAAAAAGCCTTTATTTTGTGAATGACAGGATTCGGGTCAAGGTGACGAAGATCGGTCACATAGGCAGAGTGAGATCGGTCTTTTTGAGGGGCGCAACTCTAGCGAAGCGAGATGTTCACTGCACGTAGCACGCCATCGCCCATGTCGACCTGCAACTGGTATGTGCCGGCTGACATTCCCGAAGTGTTGAGGTTGAAAACGTACTGACCGTTTTCGTAGTGGAACAAGTTGCCCGTCGTTGCTGCTGAGGTTGATTCAACATCAACGGCATCTCCGACGACGTTGTCGTTAACTTTGAAGAGCATCAGTTTTACGACTGCGTCAGTAACCCCCGCACTCGCGCCAGTCAGTTGGAACTTGATCGGGATCGTGCGGCCACCTTTGTACACACCACCGGCCTGAACCGGCGCCAGCAAGTTGGACCACGTGTAGGCCACACCAACAGTGAACTGCCGTTCCGCATACAAGTTTGGATCGCCATTGTCTGTGACCCTGACGGTAAGCGTATAGATCTGGCCAGCCTGACCCGCCGTCGGAGTCCAACTGAAAGCACCTGATGACGGATTGATTGAAGCACCACTCGGAGCCGCGCCAGTCAACGTGTAAGTCAATGTTTGCGCCGGCAGATCTATATCGGAACCAACAGCCGTAAAGCTCAACGTGTTGCCGAGATAGACGGTTTGATTTCCGATCGCATTGAGCGACGGCGCGTCATTCACCGGATTCACAGTTACATTCACCGTTCCGGTGGTGCACTTGGAATCCGCTACGCCGTTAGTCGTGCCGTTATCACAAACCTGATAAGTGAAGCTTGCCGGACCGTTGTAGTTTTGATCGGGTGAGTAGGAAACAACTCCACTCGACAGCGACACCGTGCCGTGTGTATCCGCAGTAGACGACACGCTCGTGACTGTCAACACCTGCAGGTTTTCATTCGCGGGACCAGCACTGTCGTTCACAGTCAGATCCGACGCGTTGATTTGCAACGTGACATCCTCATCGGTGCTTGCCGAATCGTCAGTGGCCGCTGGCGAATCATTCACCTCGGTCACCGTGAGATTTACAGTCGAGGTGTTTGAATCGTGCGCTCCGTCATTCGCCTTGAACGTGAAGCTATCGCTGCCATTGAAGTCAGGATCGGGCTGATACGAGCGATTGGCTCCAGTTCCACTCAACGCGCCGTGCGCGGGCGGAGTAACAATCGTAAATGTAAACGACGCAGTTGGATTCGGACTCACTGCCGTGAGCGTGATCGACTTCGACGTGTCTTCCGCAGTGGTGGCGGACTGACCCTCAGTTCCTGGCGGATTGTCACCATTGGTGCCCGCTTCGATTGCATTTTCAACCGCGTCCGGAACGTTGGCGAAGAAGTCGTAGCCGGTCATGGCTTCGACTGCGTCAACGGTGGTCAAGTAAGTCTGCCACGGATTGCTCCTGATCCCCTGGGTGTTCGGCATGTTCACCGCGATCGTTCTCGTGGCCGCTGTGACGCGCGACACGTCGTTGTCGCCTTTGGGCAGGACCAAAACAACTTTCCACGTCGAAGACGGAACCACTACGTGACCATTTGCAATCGTATTGGCGAAACCGTTGCTGCCAGCGCCGCCCACGCCGAATGGACCAGAAACGATGTAAACCTCGTTTGCCGGTAACAGTGTGCGCAGGAAGTTCTCGAATTCCGCCCATGGTCCCTGATTGTTGTCGGGTGCCTGGGCCACCATGTTCGACATCAGGAACGTTGCCTGATTGATCGGGATCGATGTTTCCTTGTCGCGATCGGCGTTTGGTGTCATGTGACCGCGATCGAAGCCGCTACCCGAGAAGTCGGTAGCCTGCACGCGATACCACGTCGGCAACACGGCCGGATCGGGCCTGAACGTGTCGACGCGAGCGAGATTTCCCACCCATTCATCGGAAAGGTGCCAACTTACCCAGTTTGGACGACCGTTATCTCTGTTGTAGGAGAGAGCAAACTCCGGCTTCTCCATCAGGTAGTTGTTCGGTTGATTCGGATCGGCGACGGCACCGTTCGGATTGCCCATCGTTAAGTGAACGCTTGGCGGATACGGCGGCGCAGTGCCGGTCGCAACCGTGAATGTTGCAACGTAATTCGCGGACAACGTGTCGGTGTTTGGACCACTGTCATCTGTATCCGTGTCATGAATCTGGTCTTTGAATAACGTGACCGTACATTGCTCGCCGGCCAGGAAGTTCACGTTGGGTGTGATGACGTAGACCTTGCCACCACCTGCGACGGTCGCATCGTTGTGAAGTCCGGTGGTGGCACAGTTGATATTGAACCACGGATCAACCACGTCGACTGACTCCGTGAAGTTAATAGTGATACTCGCATCGCGCGGTGCGTTGCTGCCGTTGTTGCGTGGATCGCTGCTGAAGACCGCTGGACCAATCTCAACGATCGGTGCTGTTCGTCTCGGATTTGGCACACCGGTGACGAAGTCGTCCGAATTGTTGTCAGTGTCAGTCGCGCCGGAGTTCTTCCGCAGGATCGAGGTAGAGTTGCTGGGCGCCGGAGCGTTCGCAGTCTCAGCGCAGTTTGCGCTCGCGCCATAGCCGACGAAATCGACGATGTCAGTATCGCCAAGCGGACATGTGCCCACGAGCGAATCGAAATTGCTGACGAGCGAGACCTTGCCGGTCGTGCCGCTCATGTTGATCTCGCCCACGATGTTCGCAGCCGGCAGCGGCAAGCCGGTGGCTCCGCCGGAGCCAAGCGCGATCAGGTAGTACTGCCCCGGAGCGATCGTGCCGCCGAGCGGTTGTCGAGTGAATTCCCAACCGTCGCCAGTTGCAGAGGTGTACTGCAACGACCAACCTGTCAGGTCGAATGTGATTCCGCTCGGGTTGTAAAGCTCGACGAAATCGTTCTGGTAAGTGGCGCCCGTGTTTCCACCGCCACCATAGACCTGGCTAATCACGACGTGTGGCTGTTGCACGAGGAGCGCGATCGTCGTTTGTGCGGTGCGACCCTGCGCATCGTTGATAGTCACCGGCAGAGACTTCTGGCCGGGCGTCGTGCCAACAGCAACTGTGGCTAAGAAAGTGAATGTGTTTCCAGAACCGGAAAACGCTTGCGCTGCCGATCCGCCAATTGAAGACAGATCGGCCGTAACCGTGATGCCGGTACTCGTTGGATCACTGGCCGGAGAAACAACGACCGTAAGTGTGGAACTATCTCCCGGCTGCACGCCGAGCGGATTAGCCGATCCAGTGCCCGACAAGACAGCACAATTGTTTGTCGGGGACGAGCTGTTTCGCGGATTGGGCGCGGCTTGAACGAAGTCGTTAGCGTTGTTGTCGGTGTCCTGGCAGCCGTTGTTTTTTCTCAGCGCCGCGGTCGTATTGGTAAGTGTCGGAGCTGGATTTGCGCCTTCAAAACAGTTTGCTCCGTCGTAGCCGATGAAATCCACGATGCCCGCGCCTGAAGGACAAGTGCCGATTAAGGCAGTCGTGCTGCTAACCAAAGCGACCTTGCCGGAGGTCGCGCCCATCGCGATCGTGCCGGTGGCATCAGCCGTCGGTAGATCGACAGTGCCTCCAGCACCGGCGGCTTCCTTGATCAAGTAATACTGACCTGGTTGAAGAGTGAAATTGGTGAGCGGAGTCACTTGCCAGTTCGCCAATGCCGCAGATGCGTATTGAACAGACCAGCCATTCAAGTTAATCGGCGAACCTGTGTGGTTGATGATTTCGATGAAATCGTTCTTCAGTGTAGCGCCACTGTTGCCGCCTCCGCCGTAGACCTGGCTAAGGACTACCGATCCCGCAGCAGCAGGAGTTGGTGTCGGAGTTGGAGTCGGTGTTGGCGTGGGGGTTGGAGTTGGCGTTGGGGTCGGAGTTGGAGTTGGCGTTGGTGTGGGTGCAACGCAGCCGGCTGAGCTTTGCGGATCGCTCGGCGTAATTAATTGAAAGTCACTGGCATTGTTGTCGGTGTCGGTGCCACTTCCAGCCGCGCCGCCGGGCTTACGCTCGTAGCCACGATTCAAATTTGACGTACCGAGACTGGCGAGCGGTGTGCCTTCTTTGAACGCTGAGCCGGCGCTCATTCCGACCTGGTCGACGACTGTATTGTCGGGGAGAGTTAATGCGATGCCGCCATCGTCTGTGATTCCGACAGTAAATGTTTGATCGCCGGGCACGGCGCCGCTGTACGGACCACCAGTTAAGGACGAGTTAGTGATGAGGTAATGACAACCGGGCTGGATTACAGTTCCAGCGGTGATTGTCGCGCGGTCCGAGACGCCCGCCGTCGCGTTCGAACCTCTGATCTTCCAACCGCCAATTGCGACTGGCGCCCCGGAGAGATTGTAAAGCTCGATGAATTCGTCTGCGGCGCCGTTCGGTCCGCGCACGCGGAATTCACTGATGACAACATTCGTGGATATCGCCTGTACGCGTGATGAGAAACTCAAAAACAGCGCAAAGCTGAAGACCGCGAAAAGTACGATTGCAGATGTAACGAACACACGGGCAGGCCGTGTTGAGTGAAGGGGGCTCTTAAGTCGCATAAATCAATCCTCACGGGAAATAAATGATCGAAAAAACTCCACACGTTTAGTTTTGAGAGGAATACCGGAGGACACACTGAGGCCGGTAGGAAAATGTGCGTGCCTTTTATCAGTTCTGCGATGCAGAATCAAGCTACGAAGTATCAGTTCATGATAATTTAATCTCTGTGCAACCTCCGCGTTCTCTGTGTCTCTGTGGTTAAAGATCACCACAGAGACACAGAGAGCACAGAGGTTGCACAGAGTTGCCAGACATGCATAATGCCTGTCACGGAGGAAGACCTTCTTACTTTGATTATTCAGTCAATCGAACTGCGTGAAATCCGCCTGCCTCTCGTCCACTTCTTCGAAACAAGCTTCGGTCGCACAACTGAACGCCGCATTATCCTGGCGCGTTTGATCGATCGCGACGGCGCGGAAGGGTGGGGCGAGTGCGTCGCCGGTGAGGGACCGTTCTACAGCGATGAGTGGACCGACACGGCATGGTCGACGCTGCACGAATTTCTTGCCCCAATGGTTTTGGGACAGGAGATCGAGAGCGCTGCTCGCGCGTTCTCGTTGATGAAACCCGTGCGTGGACATCGCATGGCTAAAGCTACAATCGAAACCGCGTGCTGGGACCTCGAAGCGAAAAAAGCCGGTGTTCCACTGTGGAAACATCTTGGCGGCACGCGTTCAGAGATTGCGTCTGGTGTTTCCATCGGCATTCAGGATACGCCCGACGCGCTGCTCGAAAAGATTCGCAAGGAAGTTGCCGCCGGTTATCAGCGGATCAAAATTAAGATCAAGCCGGGTTGGGATCTCAAGATCATCGAACGCGTGCGCAAAGAGTTTCCCGACATACGTTTAATGGGCGACGCCAACTCCGCTTACAAACTTTCCGATGTTCCGTTGTTTCAGCAGTTGGACAAGTTCAATCTCATGATGCTGGAACAGCCACTTGCGCATAACGACATCTTCGACCACTCAGTGCTGCAACGACAGATCAAAACTCCCGTTTGTCTCGACGAGTCGATCCGTTCGGCAGAAGACGCTACTCACGCAATCGCGCTTGAGTCGTGCAGGATTATCAACGTCAAACTCGGGCGCATCGGCGGACACGCTGAGGCAAAACGAATCGAGCAGATCGCGCGCGACAATGAGATTCCGATCTGGTGTGGCGGCATGCTCGAAGCGGGGATCGGGCGCGCGCATAACATCGCGATGTCGACACTTGCCGGTTTCACTTTGCCGGGTGACGTTTCTGCCAGTGCTCGTTATTGGGAAGAAGACATCATCGATCCGCCGGTGACGGTTAGTCCTCGTGGCACCATCGCGGTGCCCAACGCGCCGGGTATAGGGTTCGCTGTTAACCAGAGACGCATCGAAGCGCTAACAGTTCGCAAAGAGACCATTAACTGAGTAGGGTAAATGAGTGACCAACTCGCACGTCAGGTTTTTACTCGGCTGCAATCACGGCAGCAGGAGATCGAACGGTTTATTCAAACTCTTGTTGAAACAGAATCGCCGTCAGGTGATGTAGCAGGCAGCCGCGCAGTGGTTGATTTGTTGGCGCAGGCGGCGGAACGGCTCGAGTGTGTTGGCGCGATCGAGCGGGTCGATGTTCCTGGCTTCGGGCAACATGTCATGGTTCGAGCGTTCGAAGGTCAGAACGATGCGCGACAGATCCTGCTGGTCGGCCACACAGACACTGTGCATGCGCGTGGCTCGGTCAGTGAGCGTCCGTGGCGACGCGAAGATGGGAAGATATATGGTCCAGGCATTTTCGACATGAAAGCCAATTGCGTACTCGCGATCGAGGTATTGCGTGCGTTGTCGGAGTTGCAAGTGACCCCGAGATGTTCCATAACGCTGGCGCTGACGTGCGATGAAGAGGTTGGAAGTCAATCTGGCTGGCCGTTTTTACAACGGTTAGCGGAATCGCGAGAGACACGAAGCGCTTTTGTGATGGAGCCGCCGGCGTCAGGCGGGCGCGTGAAGACAAGTCGCAAAGGAACCGGAATCTTCGCGATCAAAGTTGAGGGAATCGCCGCACACTCCGGACTCGAACCTGAAAAAGGAGCGAGCGCGATACTCGAGCTGGCGCGGCAAACGGAACAGCTTCACGCGATCAACTTGTCGGGGTCGGGGATCACGTTGAACGTGGGCGTGGTCCATGGCGGCACGCGATCGAACGTCGTTGCAGCACACGCCGAAGGCGAGATCGACGTTCGCTTCTCGACGGAAGCTGAGTCGCGGGAGATCGAGCGAATTCTTTCGAATCTCAAGCCGGTTGACGAGCGCACGAAAGTGTTTGTGTCGGGTGGAATAAACAGGCCGCCGCTGGAGCGAACCGCGGCTGTCGTCGAACTGTTTGAAAAAGCACGCGCTGTTGCGGCGCAACTGGACTTCGAACTTGGCGAAGCGCAGGTTGGTGGCGCGTCTGATGGAAACTTCCTCGCCGCGATGGGCATCCCCGTGCTTGATGGATTGGGGATCAGCGGTGAAGGCGCGCACGCGGTGCACGAGCACATTGAAGCGGATGACATCGCGCGAAGAGGTGCGCTAATCGCCGGGCTGTTGATGTCTTAACAAAATGCTGATCGCGACCTGGAACGTAAACTCAATCCTCGCGCGCATGCCGAATGTCTTGCGTTGGATCGACGACGTCAAGCCCGACGTTCTCTGCATGCAGGAAACAAAGTGCACCGACGACAAGTTTCCCACCTTGATCTTTCAGGAACGTGGTTACCAGTGCCAACTATTTGGGCAGCAGTCGTACAACGGCGTCGCGATTCTCACGCGCCAGTCGTGTGAAACTGCGCGTCGTGGTTATCCGGACGACGATGAAGCCGCTCAGTCTCGACTGATTACGACAACAGTCAACGGCATCAACATCGTTAACGTCTACATTCCCAACGGCCAGGCAGTCGGTTCGGAAAAGTATGTGTTCAAGCTCACGTGGATCGAGCGGCTGCGACAGTTCTTCGACGCAAACTACGATCGGGCCACTCCGGTGTTGTTGTGTGGCGACTTCAACGTCGCACCGGAAGAGCGCGACGTGCACGACGTGCGATTGTGGCAGGGACGCATCATGTTCAGCGAACAGGAACGTGCGGCATTGCAGCGCGTGAAGGATTGGGGATTCACGGACGCGTTTCGCTTGCACACGGAAACTGGCGGCCACTTCACGTGGTGGGATTATCGTGCGGGCGCGTTTCGACGCAACCTGGGACTGCGCATCGACCACATCTGGATCACTGAATCACTCGTGGGGCGAAACACGCGCACGTGGATCGACATGAGTCCACGCACCTGGGAGAAACCTTCCGATCACGCGCCAATGATCGCCGAAATTTCTTAATTTGATGTCAACTCGGCGGTCTTCTCGGTGATATCTTTCTGCGCCCACTCGTTGTCGCGGCTCGCTTCGCCCGCCTTCGAGCGTTTCGCGGCCTTCATGCGCTGCACCAGATCCATGTGCGTCGAGAAATAGGGAAGGCTCTTGCCAACAATTTCCTGAATCGATGAGAAGCCTTTGTCGACCATAAACTTCTCAACACCTTCCTTCAACTCGTCGACCATCTTCACGCCTTGCAACATCACGCCCGTGCATATCTGAACCGTCGCCGCCCCCAGCAGCATAAACTCGAGCGCGTCGTGTGAAGTTTCAATGCCGCCGATGCCACTGATCGAAACTCCTTCCGGAATCGCCAATGCAAGCTGACTGACCATCCGCAACGCGATTGGCTTAACAGCCTGTGCTGAGTAACCACCTGGTACGCAGTGACCTTCAACCGTCGGCATCGGTCTCAACGTGTCGAGATCGACACCGATCACTGACAAGATCGTATTGATTGCCGAAATGCCAACCGCGCCCCCACGGATTGCAGCCGCCGCAGGCTCGCGGATGTTTGTGATGTTAGGCGTCATCTTGGCCCAGACCGGAATCTTCGAGACCTCAGTCACCCACGAAGTAACCTCTTCCGTCAGATCCGGATGCTCACCCATCTCCGAACCCATTTTGCGTTCGGTCATACCGTGCGGACAGGAGAAGTTGAGCTCGAATCCATCGACGCCGGTGTCCTGGACCATATGGACCAGTTCCTGCCAGCGACTCTTCTCGTACTCCTCCATGATCGACGCGATCAGAACATGGTTTGGATACTCTTTCTTGATCTGGCGAAACTCGTCGAGCCAGACGTCGATCGGTCGATCGGAGATCAGCTCGATGTTCTCAAAACCGATCACTTCACCCGTGGTTCTCGAGCGGAGTTTGCCGTAACGCGGCACAACGTTCACGACCTTCGCCGATTCGAGACTAACGGTTTTAGCAACAGCGCCGCCCCAGCCCGCGTCGTACGACTTCGCAAGCACGCGAGCATTTGTTCCCGGCGGTCCCGAACCGAGTACAAACGGGTTGGGAAACTTCATGCCGTTGACGGTTATTGATAAATCCATAAGTGACTCCCTAGTCGGCCACGAGTGCGCCGTATGTGTCCGGACGGCGGTCGCGGAAGAATTGCCATGTGTTACGCACGTCGCGGATCTTGTCGAGGTCGAGATCCGCTACAACCAGCGCGTCTTTATCGCGCGGTGCTTCGGCCACAAACTGCCCGCGCGGATCGCAGAAGTAGCTCTGACCATAAAACTCACCGATGTCCCACGGTTGTTCGTGACCGACGCGATTGATCGCGCCGATGAAGTAACCGTTCGCAACTGCGTGTGCCGGTTGTTCCAAACGCCAGAGATACTCAGAGAGTCCGGCCACAGTTGCTGAAGGATTGAAAACGATCTCAGCGCCGTTCAAGCCGAGTGCTCGCGCGCCTTCGGGGAAGTGACGGTCGTAGCAGATGTAAACACCGATGCGCGCGAAAGCAGTGTCGAAGCATGGATAACCGAGATTGCCGGGACGAAAGTAAAACTTCTCCCAGAATCCGGGATTGACGTGTGGAATGTGATTCTTGCGATACTTACCGAGATACTTGCCATCGGCGTCGATCACCGCGGCGGTGTTGTAATAGATGCCGGTCAGTTCTTCTTCGTAGATCGGCACGATGATCACCATGCCGTGCTCTTTCGCGACTTCCTGCAACAAACGCACAGTTGGACCATCAGGAATTCGCTCGACCGCTTCGTACCAGCGCGTCTGTTGCTCGGCGCAGAAGTAAGGCGTCGTAAACACTTCCTGCATGCAAATGATCTGCACGCCTTGTTCGGCGGCTTGTTCGATAAAGGTCAGATGCTTCTCGATGTTTAGCCGCTTGATCTCCTCGATCGGCAGATCGGTCGGCGCGGCGTTCGAGCACTGAATCAATCCACATTTAACGGTACGCGGCATGAGTTAATCCTCTTGCAAGCTCAAAGATGTGAATTTTATAGCATTTAGCGGCGTCAGTTACCTAGAGCTTGCTTTCATCAACAGCAAGTGGGTGATGAAGGCGGCGCCGAAGCCGACGAACCAGGCGTAGTCGTACAACGGCCTCATGGCGGGAACAATTAGTCCGATCCAAGCGAGGCCGCAGCCGATTAGAGTAGCGACGACGGCGCGCCAGTTCCAGCCGCCGTTGTAGGTGTAGGCGCCCTCTTGCCGGTAGAGGTCGCCAAGCGCGAGTCGTTTCTTTCGCACCAGCCAGTAGTCGGCAATCAGCACGCCCGCGATTGAGCCGAGCCCGCCTGAGTAACCGACCAGCCAGGCGAAAATGTATCCCGAGGGATCGGCGAGCAATCGCCACGGCTGCATCAGGATGCCGATGATGCCGGTGATGAGTCCGCCCGTGCGAAACGAGATCCACTTGGGAAACGCGTTGGCGAAGTCGTTTGCAGGTGAGACGACGTTCGCGGCGATGTTTACTGCCAACGTCGCGACCACGACCGTGAACATCGAGATCGCAATCACCACCACACTCTGAAACTGTCCCACGACCTTCAGCGGATCCCAAAGCTCCTCGGGTTTCATGTGAGGATAAATAACAACAGCGGCGGAGGTGATCATTACGCCCATCGCGGCAAACACGGTCATCGTGGTCGGCAGTGCAACGACCTGGCCCACCACTTGATCGCGTTGACTCTTACCAAAGCGTGTAAAGTCGGGCATGTTCAACGATAGCGTCGCCCAAAATCCAATCATTCCGGTGAGTGAGGGAATGAAGATGGGCCAAAACTCTCGAAACGTATGAAACTTACCTTGTTGGTTGAGCAGGTAACCGAGTCCGTTCGCTTTCCATAACGCCCAGGCAAGCAGCAGCGCCGTCATGATCAGCACGAAAGGTGCGGCCCAGTTCTCAACTTTTCGGAGGAGATCCATGCCGCGATAAATGATGTAGATGTTGATGCCCCAGAAGAGCAGGAACGACAACCACTCCGTCGTTGTGTGACCACCGATTGGACCACCGAGCAACGTCTGCCACCCCGGTATGATGGCCCTGAAGAACGTGTTCAGCGCTTCGCCGCCGATCCATGCCTGAATACCAAACCAGCCACAGGCGACGATCGCGCGCATGAGGGCCGGAACGTTTGATCCGAGTGTGCCGTAAGAAGCGCGCGCGAAGACCGGAAAGGGAATGCCGTACTTTGTGCCGGGATGTGAGTTCAGGAGGATCGGTATTAAGACGATCGTGTTGCCGAGGAGGATTGTGACGAGCGCCTGCCACCAATTCATGCCGGCGCTGATCAGGCCTGACGACAGCATGTAAGTTGGGATGCAGTGGGCCATGCTGATCCAGAGTGCGGCGTAGTTGTACGTGGTCCAATTGCGCCGAGAGACTGGAACGGGCGCGAGGTCCTCGTTGTAGAGCGGACTGTGACTAATCTCCTCAAGTGCTTCCGGTCGAAGCTCAACTCGTCCGTCGGGATGCTGGATAGTTTCCGAAGTCGAACTCATTTGTGCCTTTTGTGCCTCTTTGTGGCCTCATTCCGGGTTTATTTGTGGCTCATCGAGTCGTCCATAAACTTCGCCACATCAGCATGCAATTTGGCAAGCGATTTCTCGTCGATGTACATCATGTGGCCGGCTTCGTAATAACTGGTGGAGAAGTTCTTGAGCAACGAAGGATCGATGCTGATGTGGCCTAGAGTGTACTCGACCGCGTAGTACGGAGTCGCCATGTCATAGTAGCCCATCGCCACGAACACCTTCAGGAATGGGTTTTTGGCGAGCGCGGTTCGTAAAGCGGTGCTGGTGTCGACATAGTTGTTGTTGGTGCCCCAGTTCCACGGACCAATGCCGCCGCCGAGAATGTAGTATTCGAGATCGGTCTTGTAACCGAGTTCGGATCGCACGTAATTGTTGAAGGTCGAGGTGTACGGCGGTCGAATAGCTGCCTCACTTGCGTCGTACTCGGTGCTGTCGGTAGCGAGATTAGAATCGTAGCCTTTGAAGCGACTGTCGAGCCTGCCGATTGAGCGCCGTTCGCTGCGCAATAGTTCTTTGCGGAAGAGATTCAAGTTAACGCGCAAGTTGGCATAGTCGAGAAACCTCGGATCGAGTCCGGTGAAGCGTGCCAGCTTGGCAATCATCTCCTGCCGCTCCTGCGACGACAGACGCGCGCCTTTCTCGAGCGCGAGCATGTACTCGCCTGAAGCGAATTCCTCTGCGTCTGCGACGACTCGCGCGACGGGCTTCGACTGAAGATCGGAAGGAAGCTTTTTGTGATACCACGCGGTCGCGGTGTAAGTCGGTAAGTAAAGTGCGTACGGCAGATCGTTTCCGGATGCGAATGCTGTCGTTTCAAAGTTCATGATCGTCGAGATCAGCATGATCCCATTGAACGCGATGCCGCGATCGATCAAGTAACCCGAAAGTGCTGAGGCGCGCGTCGTGCCGTAGCTCTCGCCCGCGAGAAACAGCGGCGAAGTCCAGCGTTCGTAGCGCGTGAGGTACATGCGAATAAACTCGCCCACCGATTCGATGTCGCCTTGCAGACCAAAGAACTTCGCGGCGAGATCGGGTCGAGCGGCGCGACTGTAGCCGGTGCCGACGGGATCGATAAAGACCAGATCAGATTTCGTCAGCCACGTTCCTTCGTTATCGACGAGCTCAAATGGCGGCGCGGGCATGGCGCCGTCGGCATTCATCTTCACGCGCTTTGGTCCAATCGCGCCCATGTGTAGCCACACTGATGCTGATCCTGGGCCACCGTTGAAAGAGAAGGTGAGTGGGCGCGACGCACTGCCTTCCGGCCGATCGACAACGTAACTGGTAAAGAACATGCGCGCTTCAACTTCGCCGTCACGATTCTTGATCGGCATCATTCCGGCGATAGCGGTGTACTTTATCGTCGAACCGCCAGCGCGGATCTCGTGCCTTGTAACGACTGGAGGTTCTTCAGGTGTAGGCGAAGCTTGTGGTCTCGCTTGCTGGTCGCGGCCTGGAGTTGGGCTGGGTGTCGGGCTTGGCTGCTGTCCCGGGAATTGTCCTTGTCGTCCCTGTCCTTGAAACAGCAAAATAACGCATAGAACAATCGTTGAGAGCATAGTGTCGTTAATCTCCGTTGGGGAACTTTCTATCCGTGTTTATCCGCGTAATTCGCGGCTAGATATTTACGCAAGTGCCGCGCTTCAAAAACTGTCCATCACCGGGCTTGCCCTTGTACTCGCCTTTGTCAATCACAACCTTGCCGCGCGAAAGCACGGTCTCGACCACGCCCTGGATCTTCCTGCCTTCGTACGCGTTGTAGTCGACGTTCATGTGACTGGTCTTCACGCTCAGCGTCTGCTCCCTTTCCGGATCGAAGATGACGATATCCGCATCCGAGCCGACAGCGATCGTTCCTTTTTTCGGAAACAGACCAAACATTTTCGCGGCGGCGGTTGAAGTCAACTCGACGAAGCGATTCAAGCTGATTCGATTCTCGATCACACCGCCGTTGTAGATCAGCGGCACGCGGTTCTCGACGCCTGGCGCGCCGTTTGGAATTTTTGTGAAGTCGTCGCGGCCGAGCTCTTTCTGTTCCTTCATGCAGAACGGGCAATGATCGGTTGAGATGACCTGAAGGTCGTCCATCTTCAAACCTTTCCACAGCTCGTCCTGATTCGACTTCTCGCGCAGTGGCGGCGTCATAACGTACTTCGCGCCGTCGAAACCCGGTTCGTCGTAGTTGTTGATTGAAAGGAAGAGATATTGCGGACACGTTTCGGCAAAAGCGGGAATGCCACGATCGCGTGCCTGGCGTACTTGATTGAGCGCATCGGCGCAGGAGAGATGGACGATATAGACCGGCGACTCAGCCATCTCGGCGATCGCGATGGCGCGATGAACACCCTCGGCTTCCGCGATGGTGGGCCGCGTGAGTGCGTGATACTTCGGCGCGGTCCTTCCTTGTTCCAGCGCGCGCTTGATGATCTCGTTGATGACGATTCCGTTTTCAGCGTGCATGCAAATCAGGCCACCGCGCTGGCCCGCGGCAGACATCGCGCGAAAGATCGTTGCGTCGTCGACGAGAAACACGCCGGGATAGGCCATGAACATCTTGAAGCTCGTCACGCCTTCGTCCATGGCGGTGTAGAGCTCTTCGATCTGCTTGTCTTCCAGTTCGGTGGTGATGAGATGGAAACCGTAATCGATTGCGGTTTTGCCTTCGGCCTTCTTGTGCCAGTTGTCGATGCCTTCGATCAGCGACTGGCCTTTGTACTGCACGGCGAAATCGATGATGCTGGTGGTGCCACCGTGAGCGGCGGCGATGGTGCCGGTACGAAAATCGTCGGACGCTTGGGTGCCGCCGAAGGGCAGTTCCATGTGAGTGTGTGGATCGATGCCGCCGGGAATGACGAGTTTGTCAGTGGCATCGATAACATGATCCACTTCCATCTCGAGGTGTGCCCCGATAACCGAGATGCGCTCATCCTCAATCAAAATGTCAGCCCGATAATCATCAACCGCAGTCACCACGCGGCCGTTCTTAATAAGTGTTTTCATCTGCTGTTTGTGCCTTTTTGTGGCCTAGTAAAGATTGCCTTCGCGCTTGCGGCCGGTGTAGTCGACGTAGACCACTTTCAACTCCGTGTAGAAATCGAGCGCGGTTGAGCCTTGCTCGCGATCGCCAATACCGGTGCCTTTCGAGCCGCCAAATGGAATGTGCGCCTCGCCGCCCGTCGTCGGCGAGTTGATGTGCGTCATGCCCGTTTCGATCTCGTCTACGAAACGAAAGATCCGCGCGGCGTCGTTGGTAAAGATCGAAGACGAAAGACCGTACTCACAATCGTTAGCTACTTCCAGCGCGCGGTCGAAATCCTTCACGCGCAGCACTGACAACACTGGACCAAAGATCTCCTCGCGCGCAATGCGCATGTCAGGCGTTACGTGATCGAAGACCGTCGGATGCACGAAGTAACCTTTATCGAGTCCGTCGCCGGTGGCACGCGAGCCGCCGCAAGCGAGCGTCGCGCCATCTTCACGCCCGATGTCGATGTACTTGAGCACGGTGTTGAACTGATTCTCGTCAACACTCGGCCCCATCTCCGTCGCCGGATCCGAACCCGGACCGAGCCGCATCGACTCCGCGCGCTTTACGACGCGGTCGACAAACTCGTCCGCAATCTCATCCACGACTACAGCACGACTCGTGGCAGTGCAGCGTTGTCCGGAAGATCCGAACGCACCTTGCGCGGTCGATTCGACGGCGAGATCCATGTCGGCATCTTCCAGAATCACAACCGGATTCTTGCCGCCCATTTCACACTGGACCTTCGCGCCGCGTCGTGAAGCCTGTTCGTAGAGACGAATTCCGACACCGTTTGATCCCGTGAACGAAATCGCCTTCACTGCGGGATGGTTGATGATCTCGTCGCCTGCCTCCGAACCTGAGCCGAGCACCAAATTCAAAACTCCCGGCGGAACTCCCGCGGCTTCGAAGATCTCGGAGATACGAACGGCAGTCGCAGGAGTGATCGAAGCCGGTTTGAAAACGACTGTGTTGCCTGCCACCAACGCCGGGGCAATCTTCCAGATCGGAATTGCGACCGGAAAATTCCACGGCGTCACGCACGCAACCACGCCGAGCGGTTGTTTGATCGTGTAGGCAAAGTTCAACGGCAATTCGGACGGAATCGTTTCGCCGGTCATTCGTCGCGACTCGCCGGCGCAGAATTCTGCGACGTTAATTGAGCGTTGCAGCTCACCGCGCGACTCTGCGATCGTCTTGCCTTCTTCGTGAGTGAGAAGTTGTGCCAGCTCTTCCTTGTTTTCTTCCAACAGGCGCGCCGCTTTTCCGACGATACGACCACGAACGGGCGCGGGCGTCGAGCGCCAACCGCGAAACGCGTCCGCAGCAGCGTCGACCGCGGCGCGCGCTTCTTCACGCGTCGCCTGGCGAATCGTGCCGAGAACGTCGTCGATGTTGGCCGGATTGATGTTGTGCGCGGTGCGGCTGGAGGAAGATTCCACCCATTTGCCACCGATAAAATTGCGGTACGTGTCCATACGAGTGCGGAATATATCCCGCAAAGGCGCAAAGGCGCAAAGGCGCAAAGAAAGACCGCAATCTTCTTTGCGCCTTTGCGCCTTTGCGGGAGAACTCATGCTATAAGACCATCATGCCAGTTGAACCGCGGAGTATTCCGGAATTACTGAAACAGCGCGTGGAGGCCGCGCCTGACAAGCCGTTTCTTTTCTCCGAAGCTGACAAACGCCAATTCACTTACAAAGAATTCGAACTCGCGGTCGCGCGCACCGCGGCGATGCTGCGTGCGCACGATGTGCGGAAGGGCGACGTCGTCAGTTTGTTGCTGCCGAACGGTGTCGAGTATGTGATCGCTTATTTTGCGTGCTGGCAGATTGGCGCGCTTGCCGGACCGATCAACTCTTTGTTGAAAGCGCAGGAGATGGCCTACGTGATCTCAAACTCGGAAGCAAAAGTGTTGTTGGTGAATTCCGAGTTTTTGCCGGTAATCGACTCTATTCGCGGCGACCTGACGAGTCTCAAGGCGACCGTTCGATTTGATGACGAGGCTGAACAAAGCGGTGCCAAGGCACCGCACTCCAAGGAGGGGATAGAGCCGGAAGATGACGCGATTATCATTTACACGTCTGGCACGACTGGCAAGCCAAAGGGCTGTCTGTTAACGCACGCCAATGTGATCGCGAACGCGCGGCAGATCAGCAGTTGGTTGGGTTTCACTGAAAACGATCGACTGCTCACGATAATGCCGTTGTTTCACATGAACGCGGTTTCGGTGACTACGATGTCAGCGCTTTACGCGGGCGGCTCAACTGTCGTGAGTCCGAAGTTTTCGGCGTCACGCTTCTGGCAGATCATCTCCGAATATCAGATCACGTCATTTGGCTCGGTGGCTACGATGCTCTCGATGTTGTTGAGCACTCACCCGGAAGGAGTTCCCGCCGTACTAAAAACCGATCAGTTGCGTTTTGCGATGTGTGGCTCAGCGCCGGTACCGGCGGAGGTCTTGCGACGTTTCGAAGAGACGTTCAACTGTCTGGTGGTTGAAGGTTACGGTTTGTCAGAGTCGACTTGTCGATCGACCTTCAATCCGCCGGATCAACGCCGTCGTCCCGGGTCGTGCGGAGTGCCGATCGGCAACGAGATGGGCGTGGTCGATGAAGAAGATCGCGAAGTGCCCGACGGAACGTTGGGCGAGATCGTTTTGCGCGGCGAGAACATTCTGAAGGGTTACTACAAAAACGACGCCGCGAATGCAGCAGCGTTTCGCAATGGCTGGTTTCACACTGGTGACATCGGGTATCGCGACGCGGACGGGTTCTACTACATCGTCGATCGCAAGTCAGACATGATCATTCGCGGTGGTGAAAACATCTACCCGCGCGAGATCGACGAAGTGCTCTACCAGCATCCGGCGATCGCGGCTGCTGCGGCCGTGGGTGTTCCCGAAAAACTTTACGGCGAAGACGTTGCAGCCGTAGTCGTGCTCAAGCCTGGAGCAAACGTTTCAGAGCAGGACGTGATCGAGTTTTGCAAAGCGCGACTCGCAGACTACAAATGTCCAAAGACAGTTCGCTTCGTGGACGATATTCCGAAAGGTCCGACAGGAAAGTTGTTGAAGCGTGAGCTGGCGAGGATGTTATCCACAGATTACACAGATTAAACTGAATTGATCTGTGTAATCCGTGTCATCTGTGGCTGGCTGCGTTCGGTTTTGTTAGTGCGGCGATCGATCAGCCACGCGCCGACGAGCCAGAGACCGCAGATCGAGATCATGATCGGAGAAAACCACTTGCCGTAAAGACCGTCAGGTGAAAATTTCTCCGTTGCCTCGTGAAGCACCTCGCTGTTAGGGAGCAAGCCGGCTTCGGCAAACTCGTGGAACGAATAAACGGCCACCTGAATCATGAAGAGCAGGAGAAAGATTCCGGTGACCTGGAAGAAGCGTCGAACGTTGATCAAATGACCAAAGCGCGCCCAGCACAACGCGAACGCGACGGCCGCGGCGAGTCCGAGCAATGCTCCACTGATCAGGTTTGGATTTCTTACCTGCATCAGCATCAATGCGGTTTCCATGCCCTCGCGCGTAATCATCAGGAACGTGAAGAAGAACACGCCCAACACTGCTGCCACACGCGAGCCCTTCGATGAAACAGCGCTCAGTCGTTCGCGCATGCGTTGCTGAATTTTTGGACCGGTGCGCCACATGTGGATCACCAGCGTTCCGACCATCACGACTGCGATCGCGCCGAGGATCGCCTCGCGCAGTGCTTCATTGGCAAAGAATTGGCTGACGTAGCTGCCAATGAAAGCGCCGAAGATGTTGTGCACCGTGGCGTCATCTACACCGGTATTGAGCACGTAAGCGAGACCCGCGCTGGCTGCGAGGGCAAGCGCGATTGCGACGTAAACCGGCGTGTTGAGCCATTTTTGTTCGGATTTGCGAAGATAAGCGAGGATGACGGCGACGAGCAGGAAGGATTCGAAACCTTCGCGCATGACGATTATGAAGGAGTTCAGCATGGCTGCGGCAGTATAGCCAACTTGAAAATAGATTTCAATTTCAGGTGCGCAGATCTGCGCGGATTGAAAGATGCGGATCTTCTGGATCAATCCATTACTGCGGAGCGGTGGGGAGGATGGCGAGGTCGGCGCGCAACGGGCCGAGTTTGGTGACGCAGGTGAAACGCAACGGCAGACGCCGCCGATCGTCGCTCACCCACATTCGTATCTGAAACTTGTCAGGCTGCGGATCGTCCGTCGTGAGCGACAGCGCGATGGCCGGCACAGGCCGGTCGCCCAATTGAATCGTCTCCCGTTTTAGCGCATCGACAAACAGCGTCTTCGGATCGTTCTCGACCAACACCGCAACCGCGCTCTTTTTCGGCGGATTGAGATTGAATGTGCGAAGCAGGTAGAAGAACGATAGATAGTCGTGCGTGCCGACTGGAATCTCGATCCTTGCTCCGCGATCGCTGACTGTTGCGCCGTTGTCCTGGTGCCACGTAAGTGTCTGGCTCAATCGCCGCTGGCCCTCGGCGAGATTCATAACTGTGCGATACGGCAACAACCCTTTTGGATCGACATACGTTTCGATCTGATCTCTTGCGACAAACAGACGAGCGGCTGCCCCAGTCGTCTGCGCAGAGACACTCAGCCACACGCCGTCTCGATCGAAAAAACGTGAACGTCCGCGCACCTGGAAAGTCGCAAGTCCCATCGGCGTGTTGTTGGTGCCAATGAATACCTGATAGTTGAGTTGCTCGCCGACCTCGAATGGCAGATTCGGATTGAGCGTGGTCTGCGGAGTCGGCGTTGGCAAGGGTGCGACAACGATTTTAGGAGTTGGCGTCGGTGTCGGCGTTGGTGCTGCGACGATCTCGGAGCCCGCGAGTTCAGCGCGCAACTCGCCGGCGCTTAGACGCCCGGTCATCAGCACCGGCACGTGTCGCTCGTCGTCAGTAAAGTAGACCTTCAGGTTTCTGACGACTGAATTGTTGATTCTGATCTGCGTAACGATCGTAGGAAACGAGCCGACGTTTGTTCTCACATTATCTTTGCCGACCACTCTCAGCTCCGCCTGGTAATCGCTGGCTTCAGTGTGCACAGAGAAGTTATAGACGGCGCCTTCGGTTAGAGGGAGCGCGCGTGCGCGATAAAAAGCGGAGAGGAAGTCGTACGTTCCCGGAAATCCTTTTTGCTTCGGCGGAATTGCCTGGTTGCCGGCGGTTTGATTGAAGTCCTGGACTGAATCGGTGCTCTTGATTACGTCGCGCGCGCTCTCTTCGGAGCGAAACGGCAAGCCCGTTTCCGGATCGATATAAGTAACGTAGTCGTTATTTATTGCGTAGAGCGCGACGTTAATGACGCCGTTTGTTTCGACGTGCCCGCGCAGTTGTATGGCGTCACGACCGAAGAAATTACCACGGGCGGCGACTTCAACTTCCGCATGGGCCGCATCGGGAAAGTTTGAGAAGGAGACGTTGTAGGTGAGGCGTTCGCCGACGCGATAGGGCGACTGTGAGAAGGCAAGCGGAGTTGTGGCCTCTTTTTCCTGAGCGAGCAGTGGAAAAATAAGTGCGAGAAGGAGGATAGCTAATGTGGCAATGAACCGGGGTTTCAAGCTGACATTCACCGTCGCATGATAGTTTTAAATCGATAGTTGGGCAAATAGAGAGTTCGCGCCACTTTTTACACGCCAGCCTGGCGGGGTGGTTTCAATTTCGCCGCAAAGAGGCACAAAAATCACAAAAGGGCGGTCAGAAACCATTTGCGCTCTTTGTGCTTCTTTGTGACTGATCAATCTCGGCGAGGATGGCGCGTGCGGCTTCGAGCGGGTTTGCGGCGCCAGTTATTGGGCGGCCGACGACGATGTAGTTCGCGCCTGCGGCGATTGCGGCTGTGGGGGTCGCGATTCGCTTTTGATCTTCGCGCTGTGACGTCGCGGGGCGTATACCGGGAGTGAGGATTATAAGCTCCGGATTCGAAACCGAACGCCGGATGGATTCGATCTCCTGTGGCGAGGCGACCACGCCGTCAACGCCCGAGGCTATGGCGAGTTTTGCGAGACGCAAAACTGATTCTTCAACAGTGGAAGGTACGCCAATCTGCAAGAGTGTCGTTGCGTCCATACTTGTAAGAACAGTGATCGCCAGCACCCTGGTCTCACCGTTGCCAACCTCGGCCACAGCTTCGACTGCGCGGCGCATCATCTCGCTGCCGCCGCTTGCATGAATCGTGAATAACGAGACTCCCAGTTTCGCTGCGGAGCGTGCCGCTCCTGCTATCTGATGAGGAATGTCGTGAAACTTCAAATCGAGAAAAACTTTTGCGTCCATGGCGAGGATGTCTTTCACGATTTGGGGTCCTCCGGCGGTAAAGAGCCGCGAGCCGACCTTAAACATGCCGGCAACGCTCTTCAGTTGCGGCACCAAGTCGAGCGCTTTGGTGGGGTTATCGAAGTCGAGTGCGATAATGAGTTTGTCTTTAGCTGGCAATGGTGCTCCACTCCTTTGCGCGGCAGCCGACGGCCGCATCCAGATTTGCGAAACCTTCCCGCGCGAGAATTTTCGCAAGCCCTTCGTTGATCTCGCGCGCGATGTTGGGACCCTGATAGATAAACCCAGTATACAACTGCACGAGACTCGCGCCCGCGCCGATCTTTTCCCATGCGTCCTCGGCGTTGAAGATTCCGCCGACACCGATCAGCGGAATCCGTCCGCGAGTTAATTCATACAACTCAGCAATCATCCGCGTCGACCTGCTTCTTAGCGGTCTTCCGCTGAGCCCACCGTCACCGCACGCGGCCACGCGTTGTGCATCGGTCAGTAAGTTATCACGACTCACTGTGGTATTGGTCGCGATGATGCCGTCAACTTGCGATTGCTCGATCACTTCGGCAATTGTTTCCAGATCGCGTCGCTCGAGATCGGGCGAGAGCTTGACCAACAGCGGTACCTTTTTTTGTAACTCTCGCCTGCGCGCTTGAAGAGCCGCGAGCAAAGCACTCAACTGCTGCGACTGCTGTAGCTCGCGTAACTGCGGTGTGTTTGGCGAACTGACGTTTACGGCGATGTAATCGGCGACCTTGTGAACTAGCTCGAAGCTCGCAAGATAATCCTCAGTAGCCTCTTCCAGCGGAGTGATTTTGCTCTTGCCTATACTCACTCCGAGAACGCAATCTGCTCGATGTTCTTGAACTCTCCGCGCGAACGCGGCGGCGCCTTCATTATTGAATCCGGCGCGATTGATCAATGCCTGGTCTTCACGCAGGCGAAACAGACGTGGTCGTGGATTGCCAGGCTGCGGATGGTATGTAACCGTGCCGGCTTCGATAAATCCGAAACCGAGCGCTGCTAATCCGTGTAATGCGATACCGTTTTTATCAAAGCCCGCTGCGAGTCCGACGGGATTTGAAAATGACAAACCGAAGCGCGTGATTGGCAGCGACGGTGCACGCTTTGTAATTAGTTTCGCGGGCAGTAGCGAAAGAGAATGCAATGCCAATTCGTGAGCTGTCTCGGGCGGGAGACGAAAGAGAATTGGGCGCACCAGCGAATGATAGAGCATCAAGGTCTACTGGGTTTACATAATACACAGGATATCCCTTTGCGGGAAGCTTCGCTTCTTGCTAGTATCCGCCAAATGGAATTCGTCGAGAAGGCCCGCATCATGGATGGCCCGCGCATCAATCGGGCGCTGGCGCGTCTTTCGTCCGAGGTCGTGGAAGAAAACCATGGCGCGGGCGATCTGTTTCTCGTCGGAATCAGGCGTCGCGGAGTGCCGCTGGCCGAGCGTATGGCCGCGAAGATCGCCGACCTCGAAGGCTATCGCCCACCGGTTGGCGTACTCGACATCACTCTCTATCGCGACGACCTCTCAACCGTCGGCGCAAAGCCTGTCGTCAATCGCACCGATCTTCCCGGCGACATCGAGAACCGCAACATCGTCCTGATCGACGACGTGCTTTACACCGGCCGCACGATTCGCGCCGCGCTCGATCAGTTGATCGACTTTGGGCGCCCGCGACGCGTGCAGTTGGCAGTGCTTATCGATCGTGGTAAGGAGCATCGCGAGTTACCGATCCAAGCCGATTACATCGGCAAGCTGGTGCCGACCAAGAAGAGCGAGATTATCAAAGTGATGCTTCAGGAGTTTGACGAGGAAGAAGGAGTGGTAATCGTCGAGCGACCGTCCGAGACGGCGTAACGAAGCGGCCAACAGGCCGCTTTTTTTGTATCAGCCCAACTATGCAAACCTTCAACCGCCGCCACCTGCTGGGAATTCGTGAACTCAATGCAGGCGAGATCACTCACCTGCTCGACACTGCCGAAACTTTTCGTGAGGTCTCCCAACGCCAGATCAAAAAGGTGCCTGCGCTGCGCGGCCGCACGGTCATCAACCTCTTTTTCGAACCATCGACGCGCACGCGGACGTCCTTCGAGATCGCTGCCAAACGTTTGTCAGCCGACGCGATTAACGTGAGCGTTTCCACGTCCAGCGTGACCAAAGGCGAAACGCTGCTCGACACGGCGCGAAATCTCGAGGCGATGGCGCCCGATTGCATCGTCATTCGTCACTCAATGGCCGGCGCGCCGCAGCATCTCGCGCGCATGACCAACGCGCCAATTGTCAACGCCGGCGATGGCGCCCACGAGCATCCGACGCAGGCCCTGCTCGACGCACTGACGATTCGCGAATACAAAGGCCGAATCGACGGTTTGAAGGTCGCGATCATCGGCGACATTCTCCACTCGCGCGTGGCGCGTTCGAATGTCTACCTGCTAACAAAACTCGGCGCAACTGTCAGCGTCGGTGGTCCAGGCACTCTCGTTCCAGACGAATTCGCCGAGCTTGTCGACAACGGCCTGCGCGTTGAGCGTAACTTCCAGGACGCGATTGACGATGCTGACGTGGTGATGATCCTGCGCATTCAACGCGAGCGACAGGATGCTGCGTTCTTTCCGTCGATGCGCGAGTATGCGGTTCATTACGGTTTACATCCGCGACACCTCGAACGCGCCAAGCCCGACGCGATTGTGATGCATCCAGGACCGATGAATCGGGGCGTCGAGATCTCGTCTGAAATCGCCGACGGCAGCCGGTCGTTGATTCTCGATCAAGTGACGAACGGCGTGGCGGTGCGCATGGCCGTTCTTTATCTGCTCGCTGGCGGTGGTCAAGCTGACGACTGAAGAAACAAAAACGGGAACGCAAATGAAGCTGCTGATTGCAAATGGCTACCTGATCGATCCGGCGACACAAGTAAACACCGGCGGTCGCAGTCTGTTGATTGAAGACGGGCGCATAGTCGGTCTGCTCGACCGCGGCGAGCCGGTGCCCGAGCAAACGCATGTTATCGACGCCACCGGATTGGTCGTTGCGCCAGGATTCATCGATCTGCACACGCACTTGCGCGAGCCCGGTCAGGAGTACAAGGAAACAGTGGCGACGGGCGCGACGGCTGCGGTTGCCGGAGGGTGGACCAGCATCTGCGCGATGCCAAACACAGATCCTGTCAACGACAATCCTGCGGTTACTCGTTTCATCATCGAGCAGGGCCAGGCAGCGAAACTCGCGAACGTGTTTCCGATCGGCGCGGTGACGAAGGGAAGCAACGGCAAAGAGCTCGCCGAGATGGGTGAGATGAAGAACGCAGGCATTGTTGCTGTTTCGGATGATGGACGGCCAGTGCCGACGCCGGCAACGATGCGCCGCGCGATGGAATACGCTCGTGGTTTCGACCTCACCGTCGTGGACCATTGTCAGGATCAGTCGTTGAGCGCGGGCGGCGTGATGCACGAAGGGCGGTGGTCGCTGATTCTCGGTTTGCGCGGAATGCCTGCCGCTGCCGAAGACGTCGATGTCGTTCGCGATTGCATTCTGGCGAAGCTCACGGGCGCCAAAGTCCACATCGCGCACGTCTCAACACGCGGCGCGCTCGAAGCCGTTCGACGCGCAAAGAATGAAGGACTTCAGGTGACGTGCGAAGTGACGCCACACCATTGGACGCTGACCGACGATGCAGTCGCTGAGTACGACACAAATACAAAGATGAGCCCGCCGCTGCGGAGCAGGGAACACGTCGACGCTGTTCTCGAAGCGATGAAAGATGGGACCATCGATGCGATTGCGACCGATCACGCGCCGCACCACGCGGACGAGAAGGCGCTGGAATTTGACCAGGCAGCGTTCGGGATTACGGGTCTCGAAACAGCGGTTGGATTGGCGTTCGATCTCGTGCACACGGGATTGATCGATCTGGAGCGAGTGGTGCAGATGTGCGCGACCAATCCCGCGCGGATTTTCGCGCTTGAGGATCGTGGATCTTTCAAGCCAAACGCGCATGCGGACGTGACGATACTCGATCCTCAACTCGAGTGGGTTTTCGACGTGAACAAGTCTAAATCAAAGAGCCGAAACACGCCGTTTCACGGACGTTCGATGTGCGGAGCCGCCGTAGCAACCATCGTCGGCGGCCGATTTGTTTATCTCCATCCCGACTATACTCGCCTCAACGAACCAAAGCATCGTGGTGCCTCTGTGTGAAGAACTGAGGTAAGGGCGCTACTCAAAAACTTCCCACTGCCAGCGGCAAAGTGACGGAGGCAATGCCATTGGTCGTATCCGGGGACATAGTGCCGAAGGGCCATTCTCCCAGATGCACCAGCGGCACGATGGATTCGGGTCTGCCCGTTGCGTCATCCAGCCCGAAGAGAAAAAACCGGAGTGGTTTCCAGTCGTCCATGCCACCTTTTATCCGCAGCGTGATGGTTCCATTGTTCAAGCTACTTCTGGTGAACGGTAAGATCACCGGCATCGTGTAAAAATTCGATAAGGCGTGAAGGTCTTTCTGAGCGGTATTCTTGATTTCGCAGAGTGCCACCAGCCGGTCATTGCTGACGATTTGGATTTCCAGAGAATTGTCAGTGCTGGACCCATTCTGTGTAACATCTGTGGCCAAAAGAACAAGCAGCCTGTTAATCCTCATGTCTCTGTTGCCCTTCGCCACCAGCCGCAGCGGGATGCTGCGAACGCCCTCGCTTGCGTCTGTGCTGAGTGTTTCCGTGATACTCATTTCAATAGCCAAAGGGACAACCCCGATGTCCACGAGCGGTGGCGGAGCCTCCTCACCCCAGACAAAGAAACGTTCCGGTTTCCAGGCATCGTCGCCGTCTATCCCGCCTCCTGAAATCGTTTGTCGATCCGAGATGTGGAGGCGAAGGGATGAGGATGTCAACGAGCCAGGCTCGATCCTTTTGCCTTCGACATTAAACTTGAAGAGACTGGCTCGCGCGGTGTCAATTAACGGAAGAAGGGGCTGGTTCAAAAGTTGTTCACCACCGGCGTTGATGGAAAGCGTAACTCTGCCATCGGTGCCAGAGTTTTCATTTCGGCGGGTCAGCAGGCTGACCCATAAGCGTGTAAGCGGCATGGTCTTCTCCTTTTATGGTGCACAAATCTGCACGGCTTAGCTCGATGGCATAAGGAGGGAGTCGCTAGTTCTCGCCAGATGCTGGGCTGTGGCTGATATGCCGTAGCGGGTGTGTTCGCATATCAGTGGGAAAGAGTCATTTGAACGGCAATACTCATGCCGTCCTCGACGCCGGCATCATCCGGTCTCTTTCAGGCGAATAAAGAGACTTTGCTTTCCGGTAAGGTGACAGAAGTGTCTACCAAAGAGGACAGAATTGAATAACAGATGTGTACTTCTGTTGAATCTCACTTTCTGAACTTCGTCACCACTGCGGAAATCAATTCCGAACAATTCCGAAATAGCCGCTCAACACCTTCGCGAGATTATGCGGCGCGCCCCGGCAGCAAAAACATTGCTTATCTGGAACTAGCGCCCTAAAATACTCCGGTCTTGTATCCGGAACAATCTTTCTAATTTAACAAGCAGTTCTTTGTTCGTACCCCACAGAGCCCGAAAACGGAGGTCGCGATGAAGAGTAAGCTTTGCAGCCTTACCTGTATGGCCGCCCTCGTCATTCTTCTGCTTGCTCCTGTTTGTGTCGCCGATAAAAGCGTCAACAGGAGTCTCAAGCAACAAGAGCGGTATACATTGTCGCTGGAGTTGGAGTTTTCCAAGAAAGATCAGAACCCTTTGGAGCAGGCCATCTCAGTCTTGTTTGACGTTGGCCCAAATGGGTATGCGACAGGATTTCTGGTAGGCAATGGACTGGTGATGACCGCCTACCACGTAATCTCCGGCAATCTCAGCGCCACTAAGAAAGTCATGCTGGGATTTAAGTCAAGCGACGAGCTTTCAGTAAAAGTTTTCGTGGACGGCTGCCGCGCGAAGGTGCTCAAAGTCGATAAGGAAGCGGATCTCGCACTGCTCGAAGTTTGCCGCAACTCAAAATCGGCGCAGCCACCGAAATTCCAAACCGCGCCGAAACTAGACGACAAGCTGGTTTTGATCGCGCGACCTCATGGCGACAAGGTCGTCCAACACGGCAGTTTTTACGGTAACTATATGCTGGGCAATCAGGAGTATTGGTCGGTCAAGATCGACAGTCGCGACGGCTTCTCGGGAAGTCCTGTTTACAACGCGAACGCTGAAGTGGTTGGCATTTTCAGTGGTTATGACTGGTCGCAGAAGCTGGCGCTGATCAGCCCGAGCATACGCGCGCAGAAACTGCTCGCGGATTACAACTCCGCCGCCAAACCTTAGACCACAAAAAGGCACAGATGGAAACACAAAAAGGCACATGTGCTATTTGTGCCTTTTTGTTGCTTTTGTGGCTCTTTGTGTTTACTGGTTCGTCAGCGCGCGTTTCAAGTGCGCCCGATGCATCTCTCTGATCACCTGTAACTCGGGTTGCTTGACGCCGATGAGTTTGCGACCCACGATCTGCACTGTCACCACGAGATAGTTTGCCAATTGATTGGCAGTTAATCGCCAACGCGGCAGGATGGAATGCTCGAAGTCGAAGCCTGCTGCAAGCTTGACGCGCAGCCGTTCATTCTGCGACCAGCGCTTGCTCGAACTCTGTGCGCCGTGATGGACCACGACGGCCTCCGGCACGAACATCAAACGCCAGTCTGATTTCGTTATCCGCCAGCACCACTCGTTGTCTTCGGCGTACATGTGGAATCGTTCGTCGAAGCCGCCGACGTCTTCGATCATCTCTCGCCGGGCCATAAACGCCGCTGCACCGAGCATCGGCACGCAACGCTCGCGATCGTGGTTCCAATGCCCGCCTAAAAGTAGTTCGCCTCTGATTCGCCGCGGCAGCAAGTGATACAACCATAACTGTGAAAGCACTGTGTGCCACACTCGCGGAGGATTGAAAAATACGCTGACTTGCAACGAGCCATCGGGGTTTAAGATCTTCGGACCGCAGGCGCCGATGCTGTTATCTGACTTCAGCTTTTCGACCAGTTTGTCGATTGTGCCGGCAGGAATTTCTGTGTCGAGATTGAGCAGGAACAGGAACGGTGAGTTGGTCAGGACAAAAGCCTGATTATTCGCCGCGCCGAAACCGCGGTTCTCGGCGTTGTTGTAAATTCGCAGTTGCTCGCTCGCGATCAGCGTCGCCGCAACTTCACTCGCCCGCAGTTGGGCCAGGCTGTCGTCTCCAGATGCATTGTCGATAATGACGATTTCGTAAGCTACTTCTGGCGCGGAGCTGACGATAGTCTCAACGCAACGCGCCAGCAGACTTCCGCCGTTCCAGTTGACGATAATTATCGACAGTTCATAAGGCATCGGCACTCGTTCCAACCCCGGTTTCTTGTTCACTCAGGAAACCAAATCTTTGGCGGCGCTCCTAAAGCCATTCGCGTACTCGTGATAACGCCGCGTCACGAGCTCGCGCAGAATCCTGGGCAAACGGTTCAGCCGGTTTCGCGGCAGGTTGGCCCGCACGTTTAGATGAAATGAATAGTCGCCGATGAGCGAAAGCGCATCGCGAGTATTGTAACCGGCGCCCTGCGTCAGCAGACGTTCTTCGAGTCTTGCGAGGATCTTGTGTAAGTCGGCGCTCGAGTTACGGCGACGAAAAGCTGTTTCCAAAGCCTGTATTCGGCCCGCCGACTCGGCCGCGTTTTGCGTGCGCGCCGGAGCGCCGATCTGTTGCCGTTCGTGTTGTCGATACTTAATCAACGGCTCTTCGATCGCGACCACTTCAGCCACCGCAGCGACAGTCAGCGCGATCCAGCCATCGTGAATCATTGCGATATCATCCGGAATGGGCAGGCACAGTTTTACGAAATCTGAACGAAACGCCATTGTAGCGCCGGTTACCGTCCAACCGGGGAGCAGCACCTCGAGCGCGCGTCCGCTGCGAACGAGTTTTCTTTTGTGCGCGTCGAAACCGACAAGGTCCCACATCCGCTGGTTAAGCGACGTTAGATCTTCATCGACGATCTCGGCATCAGAAAAAACTAATCCCGCCGCCGGTGTTTGGCGAAATGTGTGCTCGATCGATTCGAGCTTATCATGACGCCACACGTCGTCTTGATCGCACAGCGCGATGACGTCGCCGTTACAAAGGACAATCGCTTGTTCAAAATTCTTGACACTGCCGAGGTTTTGTTGATTGAACTTCAGCGAGATCGGGACGGGCGAGTCGGCGGCAAAATCAGTCAACATCGGGCGGGTCTCGTCGCTCGATCCGTCGTCGCAAATGACGATCTCGTCGGGTATTCGTGTTTGCGCAAGAATACTTTCCAACTGGGCTCGCAAAAACTCAGCGCCATTGAAAGTACACATTGCGGCGGAGATTTTCATTTCCCGCATTCTACGACAGATATCTTGTAAATCTTGAAAATCCTGTAAATCCTGTCTCAATAAACCATTCGTCCTCGTACCTTGCCCTTGCTGGCGAGCCTAAACCGCTCCTCTATCTGGTTGTTGCCAGCAATCATTCCAACCACATATTCGCCCACCACTGGCCCATGCTTGAATCCATGTCCCGAGCCACCGCCGACCAGCCAGACGTTTTCGCATTCGGGATGCCGGTCAATCAACAGATCGCCGTTCGACGTATTCTCATACTGACAAACTCGCGTCTCACTCACAGGCGCATCAGCCAGTCGCGGCACTCGTTGCTCCAAATACTCACGCACCGCCTTTAATCCAGACGTCGAAACCACTCGCTCTCCCGCATCAGGATCGAACTCCGGACCATGCGCATCAATCGCGATCTTAAAACCACGTCCTTCAATGTTCGGAAGGCCATAGACCAGATCGTTAAAGTCGATCCACGCGGGCAACACACCGCTATTGAACGATTCGTCTCCGGCCGCAACGCCGAAGAAGAAAACTTCCTGCCGCGTGACGTGAATCAGTTCACCAAGCAGATCAGGAAACAACTTTGGTAACCATGGACCACACGCGAACACAAAACGATCGGCAACGATCTCTTTTCCCGAAGTCGTTCGAATCAAATTAAGCTTAGAGCGGGGGCAAGCCCCTCTTCCTGACTTGTTCTCTTCTTGCGTAGAACAAGTCAGGAAGGGTGGCTTGCCCCCGCTGCCGGAAGCGAGCGGAGGCGCAATCGCCTCCTGCATGTACTCAACACCGATCGCCGCCGCTTCGTCCACCACTGCCTTAACTGCACGGCGCGCCAGCAGAACGCCCGAATCAGTTTCCAGTATTCCCCAGGAAATTGGATCGAGATTCAGTTGCGTAAAGCGACGGACGAGTTCATCGTGGCCAAGTCGTTCACATTTTGCACCGATTCGTCGTAAAGTTGTCAGCGTTGCTTCGCAATAAGAGTCTTGCTCGCGGGCCAGCCAGAGGATGCCGGTTGGTTCGAACAGGTGTGGTTGGTTAGCTTTCGCGAACAATTGTTGCCAAAGAACGAGCGAGCGTTGCGCTGAGCGCGAATAGATCTCGTCTGGACCATACCCGAGACGGATCATGCGCGACTCGCCGCCCGAGCTGGCGCGACTGTTTCCTGGTCCATACGCATCCAACAGGAGCACTGATGCTCCGCTGAGACGAAGTTGATAGGCAGTCCAGGCGCCAAACACGCCTGCGCCGACAACAGCGACGTCATAACTCATGATTGAATTGTAACTTACGTTATTTTAAGACGAGGAGGAAAGGGCACGATGCGTTTGTGTATTTTGATTACAACTCTCTCAAGTCTGATGTTTGTAGCGGCTTGCTCGAATCCGGCGGCCGACAAGAGCAAGGCTGTCACCGGTGAAGCAGCACAGGTATCGCCTCAGACTGTGCAGGGGCAGAAGTATCTGATCACGCCACAGCATTGCAAGATCGAATTTGTCGGCTCAAAGGTTACGGGCAGTGAGCATGGTTCATTCAGCAAATTCTCCGGACAGATCGACTATTCGGGCAATATCGAAACAAGCCGGGTAAACATAACGATAAATGCTGATTCGGTTACGACAGATTCGCCCGGCCTGGACACGCATTTGAAGACCGCCGATTTCTTTGACGTCGCGAAGTATCCGCAAGTCACGTTCGTTTCCACGTCAATCAAGGCCGGTGGTGAGAAGGGGGCGACTCATACCGTCACCGGAAACTTAACAATGCACGGTGTAACGAAAGCGATAACTTTCCCGGCGACAATCACCGTGACACCGGATGCAGCCACGGTCGAGAGCAGTTTTTCAATCAACCGCAAAGAGTTTGGCATCAACTATCCGGGCGCAAGAGACAATCTGATTCGCGACGACGTCGTGCTCACTTTGCACGTTCACGCTACCAAAGCAAGCTGATCTGCGCGAATAACAAAGCAAATCCACAGATTACGCCGATTAATCTGTGTAATCTGTGGATTAACAATTAACAAAACGCCGGTGAAACACTTTCCACGCGCTGGCGTGCCTTCGGTGTGAGCGACTCCAGTGTCGCGAGCACCTTCTCGTGAGTCATGCCTGACCCAAGGTAGGTCCAACGATTGGCTCGCAGTTGCACCCGTCGAAACTCTTCTTTCTCAGCCTCAGTTAACGTGCGGCCAGTGGCCTGCTCGAAGCTGTCGAGATCAAATTCCACTTGCTGCTTGAGCCCTGCGTCGAGAAAGCCTCCGATCTCGAGATACTCTTCGACTCCGCGCATCCGCTCTGCTTCACTGCGATTCGCGGCCAGCGCTACAATCATCAACGTATCGAGCTTTGCGTGTTGCACCTCTTCGATCCAATGATGTTTCAGCAGGCTCTTAAACTGTGGATCGAGCTGCTGGTCGTCTTTGATGCTGTCGATATAGTGACTTTGGACCATCCACTCGATGTGCAGTGTAGTAATCGCTACGCCGAGTGGATCGTGGGCCAGGATCGCGCTGGCAATCGCGTCCGGTGGACCAATAACCTGGCAGTCCACTCCAAAACCGTCCTCAAACTCCTGTCGAAAACGCTTAAAGAGCTGAATGTGCTTAGCTTCTTCGCCGGCGAATTGGAGTAACGCCCGTATGCGAAAGTCGTCTCCGCGTAAATGCGAGCGGGCATGGTCCAAAACAAACGGTAAGATAAACTCTTCTACGAGGCCGAAGATGCATAGATATGCATTGCCTCTAATCTGATTCAGGACCCGTTTCTCCTCTTTTGTTAAAAAGCTCAGCGGCTCGGTTTGGGCCAGCGCCTCCGGCATGAACGGTTTGCTGAAATCGAGCCGTTTTTCGCCACCGATAATATCCTCAACGCGCCAGTGAATAACTTCCGAGGCTGCGAGGGTCGCTTGGTAGGAATATATGTTTTGCATTCGGAAAACCTCCTTCAATTCATATGTCTAACGCGTAAAAGCCGGCGCCGAAGGTGCAGCCCGCGGGAGATATTTTTTAATTTCTCTGATCTGTGTAATCTGTGGATGATGACCGAAGACCTATCTCGCTATCACCGGCCAATAACCGATCTCTTTCCGGCTCAATCTGATTGGGAACGTTACCTGCTAACTGAGGAGCAAGTCAGTTTTTATCGAGAGCATGGCTACGTGGCTGGGATTAGGATGCTGAATGAGGATCAGCTTGAAGCGTTGCGCGGTGAACTCGCCGAGCTGGTCGATGCGTCGCATCCGGGTCACGAGTTGTTCTATGAGTTTAATGCGAACGAGTCGGCCGATCCTGGTCAGATACTATTTCACGCGCTGGGGGCATGGCGCATCACACCCGGATTGCACGATCTATTATGGCATCCGGCGTTTGTTGTGCCGGCAGCGCAATTACTCGATGGACCAGTTCGTTTCTGGCACGATCAGATTTTCTACAAGCCGGCGCATCATGGCGGTGTAGTGATCTGGCACCAGGACTACTCCTACTGGACCAGGACTGTTCCTCTGGCCCATATTTCATGTTGGATCGGTCTGGACGATTCGACACGCGCAAACGGGTGTTTGCATTATGTGCCCGGAAGTCATCGCTGGCAGCTTCTGCCGCGCGCCAACTTTGCGAGCAGTATGGACGCGATTCTCGATTGGCTCACGCCCGAACAAAGAGAAGAGTTCAAGCCGGTGCCGATCGAATTGAAGGCAGGCGAGTGCTCGTTTCATCATCCGATGATGGTTCATGGCTCATACGCTAATGAAACTCCACGACCGCGACGCGCGGTAGTGATCAATGCGTTTCGAGATGGAGTGATTTCGGCATCCGACGCTCCGTTACTGGAAGGCGTACCTCCGATCCCATCCGGCCAAAAAATCGACGGCCAATTCTTCCCGCTGCTCTTTAACCGTACAGCCACTGAAACATAACAGTGAAGTCTTAAAATCGCGACACGCCTGCAAGATGTAAGGTGTCTAATTGAGGCTACATCTTGAAAGGAGATTCGCATGACAACAAAATCGGCAGCAACACCAAGCCGAAAGAAGGCCTCGAACATGTTCAAGGCAGCACAGTCGTTCTCGAGTTTTTCAGTTAACGATCTGCGAAAGGCCAAGGACTTCTACAGTCAAACTCTTGGACTTGACGTGAAGGAAACAAACGAAGGACTTGAAGTTCATACCAGCAAGAATACCGTGTTCCTCTATCCAAAGCCGAACCACACTCCGGCTTCTTTTACCGTTTTGAACTTCGTCGTGGACGACATTGAAGAAGCGGTGGACGAACTGGAGAGGCTGGGAGTGAGCCTGGAACACTACAACCTCCCTGATCTCAAGACAGACGAGCGTGGCATCTGTCGTGGTCCCGGCCCGCAGATCGCCTGGTTCAAAGATCCCGCAGGAAATATTCTGTCAGTGTTGGAAGAGCAGTAACCTATTGACAGAGTAACCGCAAAGAGGCACAAAGAGCACAAATGAATTAACTTGTGCTCTTTGTGCTTATGCCTATCGCAAATGGACCCGAACTAAATGCTACAGCCACGGCGCAGATCGTAGTCGGCGCAGCAGACCTCGCCAGTGCACTGCCGGTCGAGATGGATGACGCTTTTCCCGATGTCTTTGCAACGGCGCGGATGATCGGCCTCATGGAGATCGCGGCAGCGCGCGTGCTTCAGCCTCTGCTTGGACCAGGTGAACTGTCGGTTGGCGTGGCCGTTGACGTCACACATTCCGCGCCGACGCCGCTCGGCGCTCAGGTAACGGCCACTGCCCGTTACGCTGGTCGAGACGGCAAACTCTTTCTCTTCGAAGTCAGCGCTGCCGATCCTGCTGGTGAGATTGGTCGAGGCTGGCACAAACGAGCGATCGTCTCGAGTGAGCATTTACAAAGCGGCGCCGCAAGACGAATTAGTTGAGGTGAGTCATGTCAGTAGCCACCCGATTGGCCCGTCGCCGTCAAAGACGCACGGCATTGGCCCACGACATATTCGAGAAAGAGTTTGCGCTCGAGAGTCTCAAGAGCGATCGACTTCGCGTCACCATCCTAATCGCCGCTTTGTTTAGCACGTTGCTGATCGTGCTCTTCCTTGTGCCGTTCTTCTATGGGCAATTCCAATCTACGTTTCACGGCAATCTCACCGCATTCCTGAGCGCTCTTTGCGTGTTCTTTGCAGTCAACTTGATCTATTTAATGACCGAGCGGATCGTTATCAGCCGGTTGATCAGAAAACGGCTCAAATCTTTCAATTCGTTAAAGTATTTGAGCGCCTTCGTAGAGACGAGTATTCCCACCGCCGGCATCATGATTGGATCGCTCTTTCTTGGGCCAATTTACACTCTATTTACTCCGGCTACGCTCATCTATCCTCTGTTCATCTCACTGTCCGCGCTGCGTCTGAACGTGCGGTTGTGTATCTTCACGGGCGCTGTGGCGGGTGTGGAGTACGCGCTGCTGGCTGTTTACTTCATCAAGCAGTCTTCGGGCGTTGCGGTCGAGCCAATTCTCACCGGCATTCCACAGCACCTGTTCAGGGGCTTTCTCTTGTTTCTGACCGGTGTCGTAACCGGACTCGTGACGCTCCAAATTAGAAAACGCATCCTTAGCTCTTTTTCGATAGTCGAAGAACGAAATCGGATCTCGCGCACGTTTGGTGAGTATGTTTCGCCGGAGGTAATGGGCAAGCTGCTCGATCTGAAACCGGATCTGCGCAGCGAGAGCAAGAACGTGTGCGTGATGTTTCTCGACATTCGAAACTTCACGGGATTCGCTGAGCGGAGAAGTCCGGAAGAAGTGGTCCAATATCTCGAATCGTTGTTTGAGTTCATGATCGAAATCGTGAACCGTCATCACGGGATCATCAACAAGTTTTTGGGCGACGGATTTATGGCCGTGTTTGGCGCGCCGTTGTCTGACGGTAAGGACTGTGCGAACGCGCTCGACGCTGCGCAGGAGATTCTGGCGAGAGTGCATCAGGAGGTTGAATCGGGAGCGATCCTGCCAACAACGATCGGTATTGGCTTACATGCCGGAGAGGCGGTTACGGGTAGCATCGGATCTGCGCTGCGACGTGAGTACACGGTGATTGGAGATGTTGTAAATCTGGCCGCGCGGATTGAGAAACTGAACAAGCAGTTCCATTCGCAGCTCTTGATTTCCGAGATCGTTTGGCGGGCGGTGAGTGACGATCGTGCGCAAGCGGTGCCGATGGGCCAGGTGCAGGTGAAAGGACGAGAGCAAACGATTCAGGTCTATCAGGTGGCCTAGAGTAGAGGATATTGAATAAGGAGTAGAGGATATTGCACAAGGAGAAGAGGATATTGAACAAGTCAGGAAGGGTGGCTTGCCTCCGCTGGTTGGGTAGAGCGGGGGCAAGCCACCCTTCCTGACTTGTTCTATGTTAGAAGTCCTGACTTGTTCTATGTTAGAAGTCCTGACTTGTTCTATTCCATGTCACTGACTTGTTCTATGTCAGAAGTGATCTGAGCCTGTCTTCTAATTCCTTTGTGATTTCAGCGGGTGTGTCGGAGGTGGGAAATTGGATTGGATCGCCGAAGGTGACTGATACGGTGCCAGGGCGGACGAAGAATTGGCGTCGCTGTTTCAGCTCGAACAGACCACGCAACATGATCGGAACAACCGGAACGTTCAGATCTGATGTCAGCAGACCGATGCCTTGCCTCAATGGTTGAAGCTGTCCGTCCTTTGTCTCTTCGCCTTCCGGAAATACAAGGACACTGAAACCGCGATCCATCGCTTCACCTGCATAAGCGAAACTCTGGCGAAATCCACTCTGCCGCGGCAGCGAGAAAACGTTGAAGAGCGCCGCGCCGAGCACGTATTGCACCTTCCATTTCACTCTCGTAAACCAGCCCGCTGTTGGAGGCGGGTAGCGCCAGTCGCGTAACATCTCGCCTTGCATCGCAATCGCTAATCGCGACCGCCAGCGTACCGGTAAAGCCGAGAGAATCAGACCCGCATCAGCGTCAGTGACGTGATTTGAAACGAAGAGCGCTGGCCCTCGAAGATTGTCGAGTTGCTCGGCGCCAATCACGCGCACGCGACACATGATCCAGGTCAGTGGCAGCAGAAACAGGTGATAAACGACGAAGCGGATCCACGTCACCGGAAAACGCATCGCCCATCTCGGATACGGATAAGCAGCCGCTTCTGATTTTTGCCGGCTGACGATTCGTTCAACGTCACCAATCGTGGTTGCTTCGGTAATGGCAGCTTCGTCGAGCTCGATCTGGTAGTGATCTTCCAACGCACTCAACAGCTCAACTCGTCCGAGCGAATCGAGTTTGAGATCATCGGCGAGCTTTGCTGAAGCGTCGAGGTTTATTGTTTCGGCGCCGACAATCCTGCTGATTACCGGAAGACTCGAGGGCGTTTTGACCGCCGCTGCAACCTCTCGCTTGATGACTTTTCTAGTGCCCGGGGTGCGAGGAAAGTCAGCCTTCGGCCAGACCACCCAATGCCGAATACGCTGAAACTCTGCCAACGATTCATTCGCGTGCTCGACAGCCGCATTCAGATCCGCACTTTCGTTACGCGGGATCACGACCGCCAGCGCTTCAGTGCCTTTTGGACCAGCAAACGGAATCACGGTGCTCGACTTGATCTCCGGTTGGCGATCGAGTGCGGCTTCGAGATCGGTGGGATAGATTTTTAGACCAGCAGCAGTGACGATCGTCTCTTTGCTGCGACCGCGAAAGTAGATGTTACCTTTTGGTCCAACTTCGCCGATGTCGCCGGTGTGAATCCAACCCTGCTGATCAGTGAGCGGTTGAATGTCCGCGCCCCAGTAGCCAGGCGAGACGTTGTCGCCGCGCACGAGAATCTCCCCATTGTCATTCAGCTTCAACTCCTGGCCAGGAACAGCTTTGCCAATCGAACCGCGCCGCATGCGAAATGGATGAGACAGACTGGTGAGTGAAGCCGTCTCAGTCATTCCATATCCTTGAATGACTGCGTAGCCGAGCCGTCGCCAAAAAGTCTCTGTGTCGGCTTCCAAAGTGGCGCCGCCGGTGATGAAGGCCCAGAAACGCCAGCCTAAGCGATGGTGGATGTCTCGGAACGTCCACCAGTTTCGTAGGAAGTTACGTCCTTCAGCCGCAGCGAGCTCATCAACAGAAATGTCGCCTTCACTCATGATCTTCTCGCGCAGCGTATCGAGAACTCTCGGAACAGTCACTGCGACGTTGATTCGGTGCTTTTTAGCGACACTGATGATCTGCGATGGCTTGTACGATTCGAGAAAGTAGACTTGGCCGCCGAGTAGCTCAGGAATGAAGATTCCCATTAGTTGTCCGAACCCGTGACTGAGCGGCAAGAGACAAAGAAACCGAAGCGGATGAACGAATCGCTCCCAGCGCGCATACTTCTTTAACTCCTCTTCGATAGGTGCGAGGTTCGCGAGCAGGTTCCGGTGTGTGAGGCAAACACCTTTCGGCTCGGCCGTAGTTCCGGAAGTGAACACGATCTCGACAAGATCATCCGGCTTGGCGGGATTTGTCGTGTATGGCTCGTCTGAATGTCGAGCGACAATCTCTGTAAGATTACGTGGCGAAAGGCGAGCGACATCGAGCGCCGGCTGTTCCTCGTCGGCGAGTAACAACTTGGCCGAAACTTGTTGCTGTACTCTCGCGGCAAAATCCGGCGCGGAGTTGAGATCGAGCGGCACAGCAATCACACCGCGCAGCAGGCATCCATAGAAAGCTGCAATCCACTCCGGACTATTCTCGGCCCAGAAAAGCACGCGCTCGCCGGCCGCGATATCACGTGCTTCAAGCTCGCGAGCAAATTGGAACGCAGACGACGCGAGCCGTTTATAAGACCAGCGCGAGATCCTCAGTCCACGCCAGTGGACCACAGCTATATCTCGGCCACGGGCTAGACAGTCATCGAGGAAACTGGTTAAGGTTTCGCGCATCATTTATCTTCGTTCAGAGTTCAGCCTTCAGGCTGCTTTTTCAATCTACAAGCTAAAGCTTGAACTCTGAACTGTGGAATCATAAATCCTGTCAATTAGCGGAGCCAGAATGGTGAAACCATTTAGACGGTTGTTGCTTACGATCCTGATTCTAGCGCTTGGCTGTTGCGCGTTTACTTACGGCCCGACAACTTACTCAACCGCCACAACACCCTTTGCACAGAAGAGCGCGCCGTTTGTAGGCGCCTACGATGTGAAAAAGTTTGGCGCGAAGGGTGACGGAAAAGCACTCGATAGCCCGGCAATCAACAAAGCGATCGACGCAGCCGCCGCCGCAGGTGGTGGTACTGTCCTCTTCACCGCGGGCACTTATCGCTCGTTCTCGATCCGTCTGAAGAGCAACGTCGGTCTGTATCTCGATCACGGCGCAACCATCCTTGCCGCCGACCCGAGAGACGGCGATGGAAAGTATGACCTGCCTGAGCCAAACCAATGGGACCAGTATCAGGACTTTGGTCACAGTCATTGGCACAACAGTTTGATTTGGGGCGAGAACCTCGAGAACGTTTCGATCCTTGGTCCAGGACGAATCTGGGGCAAAGGGTTGGTGCGCAGCGGCAGCCAATCGCGCACAAAGGAGCAGAACGACGCACTCGAGAAACAGGGACCCGATCCAAAAGCTGGTCCATTCGGCTACCCGAACGCGCGCGATGCCGTTGAGCCTGGTTGGGGAAACAAGTCGATCAGCTTGAAACTGTGTCGCAACGTCATCATTCGCGACATCAGCATCCTGCACGGCGGCCATTTCGCGATTCTCGCTACCGGCGTCGATAATCTGACGATCGATAACATCAAGATCGATACAAACCGCGACGGCATCGACGTCGATGCGTGCAAGAACGTTCGCATCTCCAACTGTACGATCAACTCGCCTTTCGACGACGGCATCTGCCCCAAGAGCTCGTTTGCGCTTGGCTATGCTCGTGTGACGGAGAACGTGACTATCACTAACTGCCAGGTCAGCGGATATGACGAAGGAACTCTTTTAGACGGAACTTACAAACGAGACTTCCGCAACGCGAACGGAACGTTTAGCCCGACCGGTCGGATCAAATTCGGCACCGAATCAAACGGCGGTTTCAAAAACATCACCGTCTCAAACTGTGTTTTTGATTACTCGCGTGGACTGGCGCTCGAAGCAGTTGACGGCGCATTGCTCGAAGACGTCACGATCTCCAACATTACCATGCGCGACATCAGCAACTCGCCGATCTTCCTGCGACTCGGCTCGCGTAATCGTGGTCCAAAGGAAAGCACGAAAGTCGGCGCGATGCGTCGTGTGATCATTAGTAACGTTGTGGTCTACAACGCCGACACGAAGTACGCGTCGATCATCAGCGGCATACCGGGTTACATGATTGAAGACGTGCGACTCAGCAATATTCGCGTTTACGCGAAGGGCGGCGGAACGAAAGAGCAGGCCGCACTCGAGCCGCCCGAAAGGGAGAACATCTATCCCGAGCCGAGCATGTTTGGCGATCTACCTGCGTATGGCTTTTTCATCAGGCATATAAAAGGTTTGCAGATGCGCGACGTCGAGGTGAGTTATCTGAGTCCTGATCTACGCCCGGCCTTCGTTTTGCACGACGTTATTGGAGTCGAGTTTCTTCACGTCAAAGGACAGCACGAGCCTAATGTTCAGATGTTCGTGCTGAAGAACGTTACTGATTTCCGAGAACTTTAATCCATAGATTTCACAGATTCTCTCTGCGTAATCTGTGGATGGTTTTACTGACCGATCGGAGGATCGTTGGCTGTCGCGGGTTGAGCGGAGTTGACGTGAATCACGTTGGTGTCAGAGTCGGAGTAGAAATAGTTCTTGCCGGTGGCGCTCGGACCGGTCGGAACCTGCGGGTCGGCGTTGAGCGTGTAGCCCGGTTGTGAAGAGGTCGACTTCGGAATGACCTTCATTGTGTAAACGTAGCCGTCAACCACCGGAGTCGTGCCGTCGAAACGGCTGTCGAGCAGGTTTTCCTTGCGCATCTCTTCAAACGTCCCAAACGAGTTACGCTGGTGCGCGTTGTAATAGAGCATCTGCTGCTCGGCAATCGAGCGTAGTGTTCTGATGGCCGCGGCCTCATTCGCAGATTTGATCGCCGTCCGATACCCGACGACGCCGACGCCGATCAGAATGCCGATGATGGCGATAACGATCATCAACTCAATGAGCGAAAAGCCGCGCTGATTTTTCTTAGTGTTGTTGAGGTATTTCATAATCTCTATCTCCCCGGGCACTTACACGAAGCATTGATCCCTTCGGTTCCGGATTCTGCTCCGCTTGCCCATCCTCCGTACGGGCCTTAGTCTACTACAGGAGTGTGCGAACTTCACATTCCACACGCGGCCAACTTTTCCGTGCGACGCGTGCTCTTAGCATGTAGAATGCAGGCCAATTCATGCGGAACCTCGAAACAATCAGCGAAGGAAAGATAGCCAGCACAAACGCCCTCGAACAGATCGAACGGCTACAGCAGGCTATCGAAACCGTGATCAAGGGCAAGCCCGAAGCGATTCGCCTGGCTATCGTGACCTTGATCGCGGGCGGCCATTTGCTGGTCGAAGACGTTCCAGGCGTGGGCAAAACCACGCTAGCCCACGCACTTGCTCGCGCCCTCGGTTGCAGTTTTCAGCGTATCCAGTTCACTTCTGACTTGTTGCCCTCAGATGTGATTGGGCTTTCCGTCTACAACCAGCACAGCGGCATGTTTGAATGGAAACCCGGTCCTGTTTTTGCGAACGTGGTCCTGGCGGACGAGATTAACCGCACCACACCGAAGACGCAGTCGGCACTGCTCGAAGCGATGGCTGAACGGCAAGTGACTGTTGAAGGCGTGACTCACGATCTGCCCGCTCCGTTCATTGTCTTGGCAACTCAAAATCCGATCGAGCATCACGGCACTTATCCTTTGCCGGAGTCGCAACTCGACCGCTTCATGCTGCGACTGCGTATCGGATATCCGGCGCCGGCGGATGAACAAATGATCCTGCGCGATCGCGAGTTCGCCGATCCTCTCGACGAGCTCGGGCCGGTGATGAGCGCACCTGAAGTGTTGGAGCTACAGCAGGCCGTTGCTTCGGTCGTTGTCGACGACGCGATCGTGCAATACCTGATGCGCATCGTTGCGGCGACGCGTTCTTCTGAGATGCTGGATCTCGGTGTGAGTCCGAGAGGAAGTTTGGCACTGTTTCGCGCCGCGCAAGCCCTGGCTCTCGGCGAAGATCGAACGTACTGCATTCCTGACGACATCAAGCGGCTGGTGGTCCCAGTCTTCGCGCATCGTATCGTGGTGAGCTCGCGATTCTCCTCGTCACTTCGCCGCAGTGAAGAAGCAGAAGCCGTGTTGAATGAAATTCTGAAGACCGTCAGTGTCCCGCTGTGAAGCCGCAAGTAGATAGAACAAGTCAGCAACATATAGAACAAGTCAGGAAGGGTGGCTTGCCCCCGCTGTTGCTGAGAGCGGGGGCAAGCCACCCTTCCTGACTTGTTCTATCCCAAGTCTTCGGAAGAACTTCTCATCTTGATACCTAAAACATCTTCATTGTTGCGTGTAGTTCTGGGAACTCTGCTAGTGGTCTCCGGACTTGCGGCAGCACTCGTCACAGTGTTGGCGCGTCGCGCGGATGCCGCGGGCTTGGCGGGTGCTGCGGCGATCTTGTCGTTGCTCATTGCGTTGCTGTTGACGATCTTTATCGTTCCGCCACTCGCGCGCTCCGCGCGGGTTGAAGTTGCGAATCTCGATTTTCCGATTGAGCCAACAAGCGGTGGCGGCGTGTTTCTGGTGATCATCATCGTGGTCGGCTTCGCTGCATGGAACACCGGAAACAACCTGCTGTTCCTCGTCTTTTCACTGCTCCTTTCCACGCTTTTCGTTGGGTGGATGGCGGCGCGCACTTCGCTGCGCGACTTAACCGTCTCGGCGCGTTTTCCGGATCACATTTTTGCGGCTGAACCGGCACCCGTGATCGTTACACTGCGCAACACGAAACGTGTGTTGCCGTCGTTTTCGATTCTCGTTGAAGCGCGTGGGCCAAGTGAAGCGGATCAAAATGCGAAGCGCCGTCGGCGTTACACAAAACGGTTACTAGCGTACTTCAGTTACGTGCCGCATCACGCGGCGGCGGAGCAACGAGTGGAACAGTTGTTTCCGAAGCGGGGTCACGTGCTGATCGACGGCTTCGAGCTGTCTACGCGGTTTCCGTTTGGATTCTTTCGACGACGGCGTCGACTGCGAGCGCGAAACGTGGACATCATCGTCTATCCGAAACCCGAAGTGATCAGCGACGAACTGCATCTGCTGCCGATGTATGCCGGACGCATGCCGTCGCTGCGGCGCGGAGCCGGACACGATCTGTTCTCGATGCGCGACTATCAACCGCAGGATGATCTGCGACACATCGACTGGAAAGCGACGGCGAGATCGCGTCGATTGACGGTGCGCGAGTTTACGTCTGAGGATGAGCGACGCATAACGATCGTTCTCGATACGCATCTGCCGCGCATTGAGAATGTTGATTTGTCACAAAGATTTGAGCGAGGCGTGGTGCAGGCGGCGTCGCTGATCAGGCACTTCATTGACGAGCGTGCGGAAGTGAGACTGGTGTTGGGCGACGAAGTTGGACCATTTGGTTCAGGCACGGAACACCTTTATCGCTGTTTGCGACGCCTTGCTTTGATAACGCCGTTCGATGTCGAAGCCCCTGTGATCGATAAGACGATGAGTGGGGACAGGGTTGAGCATGATTATGCGATTCTCCTGACGGCGGCGTCGCCCGGAACGATACCGGCAAATGTCTGGCGCACAAGCCATGTGATCTATCTGTAGCCACAAAGACGCACAAAAACTGTAGCCACAAAGAGGCATCAAAAAAGCACGAAATGAATGCATCGTCGACTATCACTTTGATAAGTCTGTGTTTTGTTCTGTCGGGCGCGACCGGGTTGATTTATGAGGTGCTGTGGGCCCGGATGTTGGGTTTGGTTTTCGGCGCGACGACGCTGGCAATTAGCACTGTGCTCGCTGCGTTCATGGGTGGTCTCGCGCTGGGCAGCGCGCTCGCGGCGAGGTTTGCTTCACGAATCGAAAAGCCGATCGGCACTTACGGTTTGATGGAGATCGGCATCGCGGTTTATGCGCTGCTCGTGCCGCTGTTGTTTCGCTGGATCGATCAAGTTTACGTGGCCGTCTGGCAGCACTTTCAACCCGGCTTCTTTGCGTTTAGTTTGTGGCGCTTCGTGTTGTCAAGTCTCGTGCTGCTGGTGCCGACGACGCTGATGGGTGCGACGCTTCCGGTGCTGGCGGCTGCGGGAGATAAGACAAATTCAGTCGCTCGACTCTACGCGTTCAACCTCGCCGGCGCGATTATCGGAACACTGGCCGCCGGTTTTGTTTTGTTGCCGGTGTTTGGTGTTCGCATGACGATCATCATCGCAGCGACGATGAATGTGATCGTCGGCGTCGTCGCGATCTTATTGCAGCGCCAGTTGAAGGCCCGCACACCTCTCGACCCCGCTCCTGTAAATCTTGAAAATCCTGTAAATCCTGTCTCTAACTTTTGGTACTTCGCCGCGCTCGCATCCGGCTTTGTCACGATCAGCACACAAGTTTCCTGGACGCGCATCCTGACGATGATCATCGGCTCGAGCACGTACGCGTTCAGCATCGTCGTCGCGCTGTTTCTGATCGGCCTTGCCGCCGGCGCGTGGTGGATTGCGCGAAGAGATCGCTCTGAAGTACTGCGTCGCACGATTCTCAAAGTCGAAGTGCTTACGACCATCAGCCTGCTGTTGAGTTTCTTTGTTCTCAACAAACTGCCTGCCGTGTTGGTCACACTCGGACTGCACTTTAAACCGTCTTCATGGCTCGGATTACTTGCGTTGCAGATTCTCTGCGCGACACTGTTAATCCTCGTGCCCGCTGTGTTGATGGGCATGGTGATGCCGCTCGTGTTGGTTTGGGCCGGCGCCGATCGAACCAAAGCCGTTTCACGTGTCGGCCGCAGCTACGCGGTGAACACGGTCGGTGCAATCGCGGGCGCGTTCCTCACCGGCTTCGTTCTGATTCCGAAAACAAGCACGCGGTTTACGTTGTTACTGACGACAGTATGCTGTTTGGTTGTAGCGACTGTCGCATATCAACCTGACGATTCGGTTCGTGATCCCGCTTTGAAGCGCAGCCTCGCGATCGGCGCAACAGTGATTCTGGCTCTGCTGTTATTTCCGATCGCGCCGCAGATGAACCGCGTGGATCTTTCGATTGGGGCTTACGACAGTTTGGTGCGAGTGCTCGCGCAAACACGAGAGGGAACAACGAATCAGAACGAACAGGCTGCTCAGGTGCATGAGTTGTTGATGTATGAAGAAGGCCCGACGGCCACGGTGTCAGTGCGCAAAGATCAAAACACTGTCTCAATGGCAATCAACGGCCGGACCAACGCCTCGGATAGTGAATTCGACATGCCGACGCAGGTGATGCTCGGGCAGATTCCGTTACTGATCGCGCCACGCATCAACAGCGGGTTGATCATCGGTTACGCGACCGGTGTCACTGTTGGGTCGATGCTCCAGTCGCCGGTTCAATCGGTGACGTGCGTCGAGCTCGAGCCGGCTACGGTCGCTGGATCGAGGTTCTTTGATCACATCAATCACCGGCCGCTCGACGATCCGCGTGCGAGTTTGATCATCGACGATGCGCGAGCGTTTTTGAGGGTGACGCCGAATCGCTACGACATGATCGTGAGTGAGCCGAGTCATCCGTGGGTGCCGGGCGTGGCGAACCTGTTTACGCAGGAGTTTTTCGAGCTCACGCGCGCGCGTTTGAATGACGACGGAATATTCGTGCAGTGGGTGCAGATCTATCAGCTATCGACGGAGAGTCTGCGATCCGTGCTGGCGACGTATCACAAAGTGTTTCCGCATGTGCTGGTGTTTCGCGTTGGTGGATTGAATAAGGGAAAGGATCTGCTTCTCGTAGGGAGTAATCAACCGTTGAGTCTGGATAGATTGCCGGAGAGGTTTGCCGATCCGCGAATGGCTGTTGAGATGGCGAGAGTTGATCTCAAGAGTGATGCGGATGTGAGAGCCTGGTTTGTGTGTGATGAGTCGAAGCTTGGACCAGCCGTAGCTGGAGCGAAGCTCAATACGGATGACAACATGTATATTGAGACGACTGTGCCGAGGGAGGCGTTTCGGCCGTTGATGCAGAGTAATGCGGCTTGGGTGGAAGCGTTAGCGAAGTGAGCCGCGGATTACGCGGATGACGCAGATCTGATCCGCGTTATCCGCGTTCACCCGCGGCTAAAAATTCTGCCGCGGCCTCGCCGCTGCGAATGCAGTCGGGAATGCCTGCGCCGTGATAGGCGTTACCGGCGAGCGTGATGCCGGGAAGTTCGTGAAGTGAGTTTTCGATTTCCTTTATTCGATCGAGGTGGCCTACTTCGTATTGCGGCATCGAGCGTTCCCATTTGGCTACCTCAACGAATAACGGAGGCTCGCTGATACCCAGAAGATCGCGCAGGTCGGCTTCAACTCTCTTTGCCAACTCCGTCTCAGCCAGTGCGAATATCTCGGGTTGCAGCGCGCCGCCCGCGAACGCGCGCAGCAGCACGTGCTGGTCCGGTGCGCGACCTGAGAACTTCACGCTGCTGAACGTGCACGCGATCAAAGATCGCTTCTCGACAAACGGAACGACAAAGCCGAATCCATTCAGTGGATGAGCTATTGCTGCACGTCGGTAAGCGAAATTGATCGTGGCTGTTGAAGCGTATTTGATCTGTCGGAGTTTGTGCGCGAGAGCCTGATCCGTGTCACTTAACAACGACGCTGCAATGTAAGCCGGCACGGCAAGACAAATAGCGTCGGCTTGGATCTGCTCGCCAGTGTTGGTTGCGATCGCCCAAGTCGAACCATCTTGCCTCAAACCTTCGACTCGCGTGTTGAGGCGCATGTCGACTTTGATTGGTGACAACGCATCAACCAACACCTGCATGCCTCGATCGAACGACAGAAATAAACTGTAACGCGCCCCGCTCGTGCCACGCTTCGTGGCCCGACCCTGTCGCAGCATCGCGATGATGAGACTGCGGTGCTCGCGCTCCATGTCCAAAAACCGTGGCAGGGTGGCGCGTAAGCTCAGCGTCTCGGGATCGGCCGTGTAGATACCTCCGACCATCGGTTGGGCCATGCGTTCCAGTGCTTCCTGGCCCAACCTTCGTCTCACAAAACTGGCCAAACTTTCGTCGCTTATGCCATTTGTGCCTTTTCGTGGCAAAAAAAGATCCGCGGCCATACGCAACTTGCCTGTCAACGTAAATATGTCGCTCGCAATAAACGGCCAGATGCGTGACGGCGCAAGCAGTTGAAACCCTTCAGGCACAGGCCGCAGCCGCCCGTTTCTCACGATGAAACTGCGTCGACACTTCTCATTTGTTTCGATTAGCCGTGACTCGAGTCCGAGTCGTTTGGCGAGTGCAAGTGCCTGAGGTTTTTCTGAGATAAACGAATCTGGTCCACGTTCGAGAAGAAAACCGTCGCGATGCGTAGTTCGAATCGTTCCCCCAAGTCTCTCTGAAGCTTCTATCAATATGACTTGCGTTGATTGATCGAGTTCAAGCAGTCGGTGCGCGGCGGCCAATCCCGAAATCCCACCACCCACAACAACTATCTTGTTAACACGATCAATCATGTAATCCTGTCTGACTTGAGACAACAATCCGGTGCGCAAATGTTTGCCGGCACTCTATTCTCAATCCTTTCCAGCATCAACTCGCGAATCATCTTCACGAAAGCCCGATGCGTGCCCACCGTTCTCGCGCGCACCATCTTCAACCCAATCTCTTCACACACGCGTCGTGCCTCGACATCCAGATCGTAAACCACTTCCATGTGATCCGAAACGAAACCGATCGGCGCGACGACCACATTCACCACGCCAGCCGCGCGCAACGTCTTTAAGTGATCGCAAACATCCGGCCCTAGCCACGGCTGCGAAGGCGGACCACTGCGGCTCTGATAAACCAACTGCCAGTTGTCGACGCCGAGTTTCTGTGCAATCGACTTACCCGTTTGGGTGAGTTGCGACGCGTAGTCGCAGTTTGCAGCCATCGTCTCCGGAATACTATGCGCAGTAAAAACGAGATGCACTGATGCCGGATCTTCAAAATGCGATAACGCTTCACGAATGTGATCCACGTTCGCTTCAATGAAAAGCGGGTGATTGTGAAACGCGCGCAGCTTTTCAACGCGCGGCGCGCCTGGTCCAACTGCCGCCTGTGCGTCGGCGATGTTTTCGAGATACTGCCGGCAGCTCGAGTAAGAGCTGTAGGCTGAGGTCACGAAAGCGAGCGCGTTTTGAATTCCATCCGTCGCCATTTGTCTGAGCGTGTTCGGCAACAGTGGATGCCAGTTGCGATTGCCCCAGTAGACTCGCAGCCGCGGTCCGTGAGTTTCCAACCCTTTCTCCAACGCGGCAATCAGATTTCGATTTTGTTGATTGATGGGACTGACGCCGTCGAATAGTTCGTAGTGACGCGCGACACTGAGCATTCGCTCGCGCGGCACGTTTCGGCCGCGTAGGACATTTTCGAGGAACGGAATTACGTCATCCATGCCTTCTGGTCCACCAAAAGAGACGACCAGCAAAGCATCATATCCATGTGAATCGTGTAACCCGTGGCTCATCTCGCGCTCATCTCATGGACCATCTCGACCAGCGCAATCACATTCTCCACCGGCGTCTGAGGTAGAATCCCGTGACCCAAATTGAAGATGTGCCCCACACGCCCCTGCGCCTGGTCCAGAATTCGTTTCGCCTGTGCGCGAAGCACATCCTGATTCGCAAACAGCGTTACAGGATCGAGGTTTCCCATTACCGCGACATCGTGTCCGACGCGGCGCCACGCATCGTCCAGGCGCACACGCCAGTCGACTCCGATTACATCGCCACCGGCTTCGCGCATCAACTCCAACAGCGCCGCGGTTCCGGTGCCGAAGTGAATCACAGGCACGCCGGGCTTAACGTTGCGAATGACACCTTGAGTGTGAGGCAGAACGAACTCTCGATAGTCATCAGGACTCAAACAACCCACCCACGAATCAAACAACTGTACCGCCTGCGCGCCGGCTTCGATCTGCGCGTTCAAATACTTCGCGAGGGCTCGCGCGAGCAAAGACATCATTGCGTGCCAGGCACCCGCGTCGTCGTACATCAAACGCTTTGTTTCAATGTAATTCTTCGAGCCACCACCTTCAATCAGGTACGACGCAAGCGTGAAGGGCGCGCCGCAAAAGCCGATCAATGGGATATCAGGCTTGAGTGTGCGACGCGTTTGCCGGATTGCTTCATAAACGAAGTCGAGCGCGTTTACATTTTCAAGCTCCCGCAGCCGATCGACATCTGAGGCCCGCCTTACCGGGTTGTGAATGACGGGTCCTTCGCCTTTCGAAAACTCCAGCTCTATGCCCAGCGGTTCAAGTATCAGCAATATATCCGCGAAAATTATCGCCGCATCAACTCCAAGCCTCTCCACGGCCGTGACCGTCACCTCGGCCGCCAGCTCCGGGTTTTTGCAAAGTTCAAGAAAGCTCGTCTTCGCGCGCACCTCCCGATACTCGCGCATGTATCGTCCCGCCTGCCGCATCAACCAGATCGGCGTATAAGGCACCCTCTCCCTCCGGCAGGCTCGCATGAACACACTGTTTTCGAGTGATTGGATCACAGGACGAAGATTATATATTTTGTTTTGGAGCAAGCTTCGGATAGCACTGACAGCAGATACTATCTCCCTGAAGCGTCGAAGGAATGGATTGAAGGGCGAAGCTGAACAAACGATTGCATTTCAAAGTTACTTTTTCTTTCTGTAATACGAAGGATGATTCTTTAATTTCAGTGAAACGCCTTTCTCACTAGCTTTTGTTCTTACGGCGTTTTCAGTACGTCCCAACTTTAATCCAATGATCCGCGTAGGCGTATTCTGGCTAGCTAATTGCCGAAGTTGTTTGACCTGCGTAGGTGTCCAACGCTTACCTGTATTGCTGCTGGATGCGCTTTGAGTTTTGGTGGAACTCCATTTGGAGTTTCCAACACCAACTTTTTTCCTTAAGGTGACTTCGACTTCAACTTCGGGCAGTCTCTCCCAATACTCACCCATATCGTGGATTTCAAAAAAAGCTACAAGCTCATCAACTGATTTGAAAGGAGGTAAGTTCTTACTTCTATTTCCTGTCATATTGTTTGCGCTCCTTTCTAGCCATATCCCGGGCGCTCAGGATTAACACTTCGTTATTCTTCTCATGTATAAATATCACGGCCAAATAACGTCCAGCCTCACTTCTCCCCAAGGCTATGTAAACATCCTCCTCCTTGCGATCGCCTTTCTGAACGAATCGAATTTTAGGACGATTATTGAATACTTCTTCAACCTCTCTGATGTCAACATGATGCTTAAACGGGTAGTGCCCTAATTTGAAATTCCCGATTAGATCCAAAAAACAAACTGCGGATTGAGTGGTAGGATGCGCCACCTAAACGGCGCGGGCCGACAAGTGTTTGCGCACTCGCCAGCCCTACACAGCCGAATCCTAGCCTGTTAAGCAAAGGAATCGACCATTTTCGTCAAGACTTTTTGTGTTACAAGTTACTCGTCATGTTGCTAAAATTTTTCAAGCAAGTTTCCGACAAGAAGGCCCGCCAGAAACACAAGCAGCGACATCAGGACAAGCACCGCTGGCGAAACTTTATTGCTTGGGTGCTGCCCTTTCTGACTGTCCCTGTCGCCTTCACTTTGTTCACTACAAGCACTACAGGAGTTTATTTGAGTATCTTCTCTTGGTGCGTTTTCATCATTTACGCTGTCGCAATGCTGGAGCGGTATATTTGGCACGATACAAATCGATCGGTTAGAGCGTTGGCCGTGATCTTGTGTGTCGTATGTGTCGGGATTGGTTTTGCTTGGCGTAAGCATCTAAACGCTCCTGTTGACCCTTTAATAATATCTCCCAACGTGGTGAATCTCTCGGTGTCCAAGGGCCGAACCGCCCTGCAAGAAATCTTTGTTCACAACCCAAATCCAATCGCCTACTACGACGGGTGGATTAAAGTCGTTAGCGATTCGCCTGTGTTAAAAATGGAAAAGATCAACATCAACCGCAAAGAAGGTTCCCCTATAAACGCTCCCGAGATGATCAGCGACCCAACTAAAGCATTGGACAATCTATTAGTATCTGCAAGCATCGCGCCTAATGCCCTCTCTGTTTCTATTGGACGCCTTATCCCAAACGAAACTAAGCGTTACGTGTTCTCCTACCAAAACGATGGCGAGCTGACAGAAGGCATGGATCATAAACTGCTTCTCAGTCTAGACAGATTTACTACCACTCCCGCACCCGCAGGAGGTTTTCTGTCGCCTGACAAAGAGGAAGAACGTCCAAAGGTAGTCTTGAAGCACGTAAATTTGATTAAAAATCGTGAAGGGCGGCCCGCTGCAAATGTCGCCCTCATCAACGTGGGCACTGATGCGTTCGATTTTAGTTGCGTTCCGATCATCTTTAGCGCGTTGGAAACAGAAGCCAAGAACCGTCAGCCCCCCAACGTGCCAACTAAACCAATGAATTTGTCTAGAGGCGATTGGATCGATGTAACCGTTGCATTGAAGCCAGTAGACAAGGCGTGGAAGGACAACTTTGCCAGCAAACAGATCGGTCTTTATGTTTGGGGGTGAGGCTAAATATCGAGACAAAGCTGGCAAATGGTTCGGCTACGACTTTTGTCGCATCTTGAATCCCCTTACCGAAGTGTGGGAAGCATGCCCGTTTCATAATCGCTCCGACTAGCATAAGATCCAAATTAGGGCACTACCCTTAAACGCAAGTTTATCGATTATTTCTTGGAGCCAAATAAACTTTCAATCGTCATTCAAGAGATTCTCGTCGCAACGATGGTGTAATCGCCTGAATAGCATGGTAAACAGACTGGACGTGCCGTACTTGCGAGGGCGTATAATACGAGCGGGCAGTGGAGGTGACCTCGCATGATGGAAATAACAATGAAGCTGGATCATGACGTTCTCTCGGCGCTTCGGCGTTCTCCGGACGAATTTGCTAACGAGATGCGTCTTGCGGCTGCCATCCACTGGTACAAGCGTGGCGAGATCTCACAGGAACATGCGGCACAAGTTGCCGGACTAGATCGCACCGATTTTCTCCTTGCGCTGGCCCGAGAAGGCGAAGATGCGTTCGTTGTTGACTTCGCTGATCTTGAGAGAGAACTCCAACGTGGCTGAACGTGCGGTAGTTAATGCGTCTCCTCTCATTTTTCTCTCCCGGGCAGGACTCATTCAGCTACTGCAACTGGTTTCTTCGGAAGTAATCGTTCCGGAAGCTGTTGCTTCCGAGATTGAGGTCCGAGGCAAGAGTGATCCAACTGCTCAAATCCTGGCCAACACTTCGTGGCTTATAGTTACTCAAACACCCGAAATCCCAGCGCAAATCCAAGCATGGGGGTTAGGACCGGGTGAATCCTCAGTAATAGCATGGGCTCGTTCGCATAACGGCTCCGAAGCAATCATCGACGACTTAGCTGGCAGACGTTGCGCAGCGGCATTCAGTATTCCGGTGCGCGGCACTCTGGGTTTGGTGTTGATTGCGAAGCAACGTGGTCACATTTCTTCAGCGCGTCAGCTGCTCGACCAGCTGCGCCGGGCTGGAATGTTTTTGTCCGACCGAGTGTTGAAGGAAGCGTTGACAAGAGTAGGAGAGTAGAGCGCGTGTTTTTGGCACGGCTGCAGACACGGGTCGGCCCACCAGTTACCAGCTGGAAGAATCTCTGTTTGAAATTGCAGATCTGTCAAAACTGCGGCTGAACTTTCCCTCGCCGCCGCACGTTAACCGCAACGAATCTCCCCAAAACGACACTTACAACAAGTTTGCCGCTCGTATCTTGGTGCTAAACACGGTTCGGGACTACAATACCGGCCGAACGCCACAACCGTGGGAGAAACTTGCCACAACCCGCCAGTTTGCGGTGTTTGCACTGTTGAGAGAGCGGTGATTGATGAGCGGACAAGCTAGAGCTTTGATCGAGTCCATGCCTAACGACATCGGGACTGAAGCGGTAGGTCCGCTCAGTTTCGACGAAGCGTTTACCCTCCATCACCGCGCCGTTTTCAGGACGGCCAGAGCTGTCGTTCGCGACTCGGCTGTGGCCGAAGACGTGACGCAGGAAGTGTTTTTACGACTTTATCGCAATCTCAACTCCGCGCCCTCCGATGATTTGCTGCGGGCGTGGCTTTTGCGCGTGACTCTTAACGTGGCGCGAAACACCGTGCGCGGTCAAAACCGCTCGATGGTTCGCGATAACGAGTATCAGAAGAGCACTGCCGAAATCGGCTTTTTTGTCGATGCGCCCGAAGAAGACTACGAACGCCGACTGGCAATCGAGGAAGCACGGCGCGCTTTGGACAAAATAAAAGAGCCGATGAGAAGTTGCCTGTTGCTGAAACAGCAGGGGCTCTCATATCGCGAGATCGCTACCAGTTTGTCGCTCAAAGAGACGAACATCGGGAGTTTGGTCGCGCGCGGGCGCAAAGAGTTTGCGAGGGTTTACGGTAAGATCGGAGGCAAGCGATGACACAGTGTTTGGACGAGGCTAAGCTGCAAAGTTATTTCGACGGAGAACTTTCCATCGATGCGATGGAAAGTGTCACGTCACACTTGGCTTCATGCGTAGTCTGTGCGGCGGCGGCGCGTGAATTGGAAGAAGAGTCGGCCCTTTTAACCTCGGCTTTGGCGGCAGAGTTTGAAACGAGCGTGCCGACTGAACGGCTGCGCGAGCGTATCGACGCGGCAGTTTCGGGTGAGCGGCTCACAGTCGCTCGGGCGACACAAAAGTCAGGTTTCTTCGCCAGCCTCCTCGGTTTCGGTACACAACGCACGTTGGGTTATGCGAGTTTGGCGGTCGTGTTGGCGTTTGCAGCGATCATGGGCGTGGTGAAGATGAGAAACACCACGGAACAGACGGCTGTCACTGCCGGTGACCAACCGAACAAGGAGATAGGAGCCAAAGCGTCACCGACACGTGACGAAGAGATCCCTCCAGTCGCAATCTTGTCTCCGGCAAAGCCAACAATTCCGGTGGTCTACCATCCAGTCAGATCGGCAACCCCGAAGTCAACTCCACAACCCGCCCGGGTGAAGCTTCTTCCTGGTGAGCGGTCTTACCTGCAAGCGATTGCTCGATTGGATACGACAATCAAAGCCAACAAGAAGTCGATGAGACCGTCGCTACAGGTCGAATACGAACGTAACCTCGCCGTTGTCGATCGCGCCATCGCCGCTACTCGCAGTGCAGCCAAGAATAATCCTAATGATTCCGACGCGGCCGATTTCATGTTTGTTGCTTACCAAAGCAAAGTGGACCTGCTCAACACCATAGCCGACGCACGTCTTGGTGGAGGTCGGGGACACTGAAAGGGCCGGGTTCTAAGTTAACAATGAAGTTGTTTGCAGTCTCGGCGATCGCAGGCCTCATTATCTCCCTGGCAGGTTCAACACTCGCTCACGACGAAAAAAAAGGTGAAAAGATTGAGCGATCGATGACGGTCGACCCTCAAGCCACCGTGACTCTCTGTGTGGCCTCGGGCGCGCTCAAGGTTCACGGCTGGGACAAAAACGAGATTCGTGTTCGTTCACTCGACGCGGTCCAGCTCGACTTCCGACGCATCGACAAGATCAAAGACCCTTCAAAACCCGCGACTCGCGTGGACGTAATGGTGTTTGACAAGGAGAGCGCCGCTAATCCCAAACGCGACTGCCAGGCCATTGCCGACGTGGAGATGGAAGTGCCGTCAGGCGCGATCGTGCAGGTGCAAACACGCGATGGCGACATCACGATCACCGGGGTCGCCGGTGCTTACGCCGGTTCACAGAACGGCGACATCACCATTGAGCGCGCCACGAAAATGGTCGAGGCGGGCAGCGTCGGCGGCAGCATTTACCTGAAAAATTCGAGTGGACGTGTGAGTCTGAGCTCCGCAGGTGGTGGAGTTGAAGTGGTGAATGTTCGTTCCGAGACAGATGAAGACACTTTCGAGGTGGGGACGGTCAGTGGCGACATTCATCTGGATCGCGTCAGTAATTCAAAAGTGACGGCCAAGACGGTAAATGGAACGGTGACGATGGTGGGACCACTGGCGAAGGCTGGTTGGTATGGATTTACTAACGTGACTGGCGACGTCGTGCTTGCGTTGCCGTCCGACGCGTCGTTTAAATTGAATGCAAAGGTTTCTGAGAAGCAGAACATCGTTTCTGATTTCAAGTTGACGTTCTTAAGCGACACTCCTCCGCCGCCACCGACCGTCGTAAAGCCCAGATCGCCTGAAGCCACGCCCAAGCCTCCTGCCCCGGTGCCGGTGGTTGTGCCTTATGTTTTGCGGCGCATCAACGCGGTCTGTGGCTCGGGAGACGCTACGGTCTCAGTGGCGTCTTTCGGCGGCACCATCCGCATTAAGAAGATCTAGCCACAAAGAAGCACAAAAAGCACAAAAATTATTCGGAGCTCAAATAGTTTTTTGTGTTTCTTGTGCCTTTTTGTGGCCAAGTTTATTGTCACAAGGCGGCGATAGTCGGTGTTCTGACTATAGAGCAACGCAGAAGGGCCGGGGGCGGTCGGAACTAGTTCTTCAGAGCTGACTGCTCTCGGTCCTAAAAGTCAGAGGTTTTCCAATGAACAATATGGGTCAGAACGGCGAAAAGATGCGGTATCGCGTAATTCTAGTGTTGGTGGTGGGGCTGGCAGCGTTTTCGAGCGCCATGAAGGAGCTGAATCAGATTCAGCAATTAGCGCTCGACGCCAGCGGGCTGATCGCGCAGTGGTCAAACAAAGTTGCTCCGACCGAAGCTCAGCCGGCCATCGTCAAAGTCGAGACCTGTGAAATGAAGCAGTCGGCACCGGCAGTCGAGCTTCCGTGGTTGGCCGAGTCACGTCCGTCAGCCAGCGAAGAGATGAAGGCGAACGAAGCCGTCGAAATTGAGCCAGTCGAGATCGAGAAAACCACGAAGCCTGTGATTGCGCGTCGCGCGCCTTCGAGCGGAGGCCAAATCGCAACGCTCAGAAGACTGCGCCGGTTGGAAGTCGATCCGGCCGATCCGGTGCAGTTCGAAGTGCGCGTGCCGAGCGATCACGATACTGATGAAACTGTCGTTTCCGAATTTCCCCTGAACCTGCTCAAAGCGAAGAATCGCAAGCACGGCGTCATCAGAATCAGCCCTCGCGATCGGGAAATGCTTTTGAAGCTGAATCGTAGTATTAATCTGCGTATTGCAAGTTAAATTAATCTTCTTATTAGGAACAAAAAGACGATGCTAAGGAAATGCCTCATCACAGCGGTTTTACTGACCATTGCCGCAATCAGCAACGGAGCTGGTCCAGCGGCTGCTAGTAACCGCCAGGAACAACGACCGGTGCCAGCAGTACCTTCAACGGTTGACACCACCGCGTGTGTCAACGAATCTGGCGAAGAGGTGCGTGAAGAGTTTCATCAAACGTATTCACTGTCGCCGACGGGCCGCGTCAGTCTCGAGAACATCAATGGCGGGGTGCAGATCAAAGTTTGGGATCGCGCAGCCGTACAAGTTGACGCAGTCAAGAAAGCGTACCGCAAAGATCGGCTGGCGGAAGCGACTATCGAAGTCAACGCAACTGAAGAGAACATCAGAATCAAAACCGAATATCCCGACGAGAGTCAGAACTTCCGCAATGACGAGCGACGTTACGACAATCCGGCAACCGTCGAGTACTCATTGACAGTGCCGCGCAAGGCTGTACTCGAGTCGATCGAACTGGTCAACGGCTCACTCGACGTCGACGGCGTTGAAGGCAACGTCAAAGCGTCGTCGATAAACGGTCGCGTGACGGCGCGCGGTCTCATGGGCGAGGCAAAGCTCTCGACCATCAATGGGCCTCTGCAAGTTACCTTCAATCAACTGGACGAGTCGAAACCGATCGCTCTGACGTCAGTCAACGGAAACGTGACGTTGATCATTCCGTCGAACGCGAACGCCTCTGTTCGTGCAGGCACCGTTCACGGTGACATCTCGAGTGACTTCGGTATCCAGGTCAAACACGGCGAGTACGTCGGACACAGCGCGGATGGCCAGATCGGCACCGGTGGTCCACGTATCAAACTCGGAAACGTCAACGGCTCGATCAAGATCAGTCACGCACAAGATGGATTACCACTTAGCCCGGCAGTCTCGCTTCAGGGTCAGCAACGCATCCAGGTGGAAGGAGTTGAGGTTGGGGAGATCGACCGTGAAGCAATTGCTGAAGCAGCGCGAGCTCGGGTCGATTCGCAGCGAATTGCACGCGAGGCGCAACGGCAAGTAGATGTTGCCATGCGCGAAGCGCAACGTGAGATGGAACAAGCGCAGCGAGAGGTGATTCGCGAACAGACTCGCATACAGAAGAGTGTCAGCCGCTCGACCAAAGGTATCGGCGTTGGTGCGGGCTCCGGCGTCGGCGTTGGTTCCAGTCGTCGATTCACTTCTCAGGAAACAAAATCGTTTTCTGTCAGCGGTTCACCGCGAGTGACCATTAACACGTTCGACGGCAAAGTGACAGTGCATGGCTGGGACAAGCAGGAAGTAAGCTATACGGCGACCAAACACGCCAACGACGAAGAGACTCTCAAACAGATCTCGATCCAGGCGGAACAACAGGGTCAGGCAATCTCGATCACCGCGATCGAGGAAGAGGAAAACGGCGGCGTCGATTTCGAAGTGTACGTGCCGCGGCAAACGAGTCTTCACGTTTCATCAGGTGACGGCGCGCTGAACCTCGAAGGCGTGTCCGGGCAGCTCACGCTTCGCTCCGGCGATGGACCAATCCAGGTTGCGAACGGCGGCGGCCAGCTCGATGTAAACACCGGCGACGGTCGTATTCAAGTGATCAAGTTCGAAGGTCAGGTCGAAGCGCGCACCGGCGACGGTGAGATCGCGCTGGATGGCAACTTCAATTCTCTTTCCGCGAGAACCGGCGATGGCCAGATTACACTTACTGTGCCCGCTGGTTCGAGCTTCACAATCGAAACAAACACCCCCGAGGAAATCAACAACGAAGGTTTCGTTGTTGCCGAAGACGTCACGATTTCACCACGCGTCAAACGCTGGAGAATCGGCAACGGCGGCAAGGTGTTCATTCTCAGAACCGGCGACGGGAAAATTCTTCTGCGCCCCCGTAATTAATTATCGGTTAGGGCGCCTCCTTGGAGTGCGGTGCCTTGGCACCGCTTTGGTAAATGAAGCAAATAGTCCGTACCAAAGCGGTGCCAAGGCACCGCACTCCAAGGAGTCTCATGAAGGGCGCGTTGTTAAGCATTGCTCTCGTTTTTTGCTGCCTTGCGGCCAAAGCCCAAACACCAACTCCGACACCTTCTCCCGCAGCTTTTACGGGCGAGAAGTCCACGGACAAACCGCCTGCAACGGCTCCTTCTTCAGAACCCTCGTCAGCACTCAAAACCGGCAAAGCCGCACTCTCACTGCCGCCCGAGAAATCGAATCCAATAAAACCCACGCTCTTCGCCAAGCCGCCGGTGATCGACGGAAAACTCGACGACGACGTCTGGAAGACGGCAGTTGTACTTAAAGACTTTTATCAAGTGCAACCCGGCGACAATCTCATTCCGCAAAACCGCACCGAAGTAAGACTCGGATACGACTCGCGCTTTCTCTACATCGCATTTCATTGCTTTGACGATCCGAGCAAAGTGCGCGCGAACATCCCGAAACGAGATCAGATCTGGGACGACGATTACGTCGGCATTCTCTTCGACACCTTCAACGATCAGCGACGAGCTTACGAGTTTGACTTCAATCCACTCGGCGTGCAGGCCGACGGCATCTGGACCGAAGGACAAGGCGAAGACTTCAGTCTCGATCTCGTGATGGACTCGAAAGGAATTGTCACTGAAGACGGCTACACCATCGAAATCGCGCTTCCTTTCAAGTCGCTGCGCTACGTGGCCGGTAAAGACAAGTTGTGGGGCGTGCACTTCTGGCGGCGCACCAAGCGGCTGAATAATTCGCTCGACATGTGGATTCCGCTCGATCGCGACAAGAACAGTTGGTTAGCACAGGCGGGACATCTCACCGGACTCGAAGGTCTCTCAACCGAAAGAACATTGGAACTGATTCCGAGTCTGACCGTGTCAGAAACTGGTAAGCGAAAGTCTGCGCTCCCGTTCAACGCACTTTCCGGTACTCCCGACCCAGGCCGTTTTGTGAATGAGCCGGTTAAGCTCGACCCCGGTTTGACAGGCAAGTACACGCTCACGCCGACAGTTACGCTCGACTTCACTTTGAACCCGGATTTTGCGCAGGTCGAGTCAGACCAGTTGGTCGTCACTGCCAACCAGCGGTTTCCAATCTTCTTCGAAGAGAAGCGTCCGTTCTTTCTCGAGGGTATCGACATTTTCAACACGCAGATCGCCGCGGTGCACACGCGCGCAATCATCGATCCCGATTACGCCGTGAAAATCACCGGGAAAGTCAATCGCAACACGTTCGGTTTATTGCTCGCCTCCGACAATGGACCAGGAAACTTCAGCGAAGACGATCGCACGAATCCAAACGTCTTTCCCGGCATTCAGCGACTGGTCGACAAGAACGCATCGGTCGGCATTCTGCGTTTGAAGCGCGATGTCGGAAAGTCAGACTCGTTCGTAGGTTTTCTGACGACGTATCATCGCTTTGTCGATCGTTACAACGAGCTCGGCGGATTTGACGGCCGCTTTCGTCTCGACAAGCAGACGACGTTTAGCTGGCAGGTCCTCGGCACGCACAGTCGTCACCAGTTCTTTTTCCCGGAAGAAGGGACGACGCGCGACAGCAAACAGAACGGTTTCATCTACGCGATCGATTACAACCAGAGCGGGCGTCACTTCGGTCACGAGTTTTCGATGGTCGGACGCACGCGCTACTACGTCGCCGACGTCGGCTTCAATCGACGCCTGAACACCAACAATCCAAACTGGTTCATTCGTTACAACTCGGAGCCGAACGCGAAAGCAAAACTGATCTCGTGGCGCGTCTACACTGACTTCAACGCGAACTTCGATTGGCAGGGCCGCTCGCAGAACTTCAACGACGAGACGCAACTTCAGCTTCAACTGCGACGGCAGACGTATTTCGGTATCGGCATGGACAAGGGTTACGACCGTGTGTTCGAAAGCGAGTTTGGACCAAAGCGACAGCCCGGTACGAATTGCGTGACGCTGAATACGTGCACGTTTGCCGGCGATGACAATGAACGTTCCTCGCCAACTACCGGAGTCTATTTCTTTGGCGGTTCAACGCCGAGCAAGAAATACAACTTCAACTTCTTCGTGAATCACGTTTGGGGCGCGCTCGATTTCGACTTTGGCGCTGGACCTAAGTATCCGCGCGTGAGTCCGCCCGCACTTGCAGCGAGACAGGCGAGCGATGCTGGTCTTTGTAATACGAGCCCGCTGCCGGCAATCTGCCGTTCACCTCAGGATCCGGGGCCGGGCGACTTCTGGCATTTCGATGGCGGAATAACTTATCAACCGACGAGCGCGATCAATGCGCGTCTGAGTTATACAAAAGAGCATCTCACACGTTATGACACCGGCCAGGTCGCGTTTGACGAGAACATTGTCTCGCTCCGCACAACCTACCAGTTTACCCGTTTCCTTTTTGCTCGAGGGCGTGTTGACTACGACACGCTGGCCTCCAACGTCAAAGGACAGTTTCTGCTGGGTTGGACTCCCAATCCGGGAACGGCGTTTTACGCCGGCTACAACGATGATCTGAATCGTAACGGGTTCAGTCCGTTTACCGGGCAACTCGAGCCCGGGTTTCGGCGTAATGGAAGGACGTTCTTCATCAAGATGTCATACCTCTTCCGGCGCAGCTTTTAGTTAAAGACTTTTCTCCCGCAAAGGCGCAAAGGCGCAAAGTTAGATTGAAAGGTTCTTCTTTGCGTCTTTGCGCCTTTGCGGGAAACAGTTTCAACTTATGAGAAATAGTATCTTGCTCATTCTCTGGGCCGCCTTTTGTGTGAACGCGCAAAACGCGCTCGTTGTGCCGCCGGAGAAGACGAACCCCGTCACGATCCCAAAGTTTGACAAACCTCCCGTGATCGACGGCAAGCTCGACGAAGAAGTCTGGCAAAAGGCCGCGGTGTTGAAAGACTTCTACCAGATTCAGCCCGGCGATAACACGCCGCCGTCAAAACCAACTGAAGTCCTCCTCGGCTTCGATCCGAAGTTTCTCTACATCGCTTTCAGAGCGACCGACGAACCCGACAAAGTGCGCGCTACCGTCGCGAAGCGCGACAACATTTTTCAGGATGACTACGTCGGGTTCATGCTCGACACCTTCAACGACAAACGCAAAGCTTTCGAAATCTTCTTCAATCCACTCGGAATCCAGGGCGACGGCATCATCACCGAAGGACGCGGCGAAGATTTCAGCGTCGACCTGCTGATGGAATCCAAAGGCATCATTCACGAGACCGGATTCAACGTCGAGATCGCAATTCCATTCAAATCGCTGCGCTTCGAAGCCGGCAAAGGCAAGCTGTGGGGCGCGCATTTCTTTCGTCGAATCAAACGCTTTGAGAACGAGCTCGACTCGTGGATGCCGTTTTCGCGCAGCATCGACAGCAGTCTCAGCCAGGCGGGACATCTCACAGGACTCGAAGGAATCTCCGTCGAGCGCACGATCGAGTTGATTCCGAGTTTGACAGTGTCTCAGAACAGCAGGTTCGTCCCGTCGTTTACGCCCACCGTCCGCTCTGTCGATCCGGGTCGCATCGTGAACGAACCCGTGACGCTCGATCTCGGCCTGACCGCGAAGTTCATTCCGAGCTCGGCCGTGACAGTCGATCTCGCAGTCAATCCTGACTTCGCGCAAGTCGAAGCGGATCAACTCGTCGTCACCGCGAACCAGCGGTTTCCGATCTTCTTTCCGGAGAAGCGTCCGTTCTTCCTCGAAGGCATCGATATTTTTCAGACGCCGATTACTGCGGTTCACACGCGCGCGATAGTCGATCCGGATGTGGCGGTGAAGACGACCGGCAAAATGGGGCGCAACACTTTCGGTCTAATGGTGGCGAGTGACAATGGACCGGGCAATCTCAGCGCCGACGATCGCGGTGCTTTGAATTCGTGTCTCGATCGCCGCGCACTCGATCCGAGAGTTGTTTGCAACAACGAGCGTTTCGTCGACAAGAATGCGTATATCGGTGTGCTGCGTCTCAAACGCGACGTCGGTAAGGAAAACTCGCTCGGCATGGTCGCGACGAGTTACAACTTCATCGAGAAACACAATCAGGTCCTTGGAATCGATGGACGCTTTCGTCTGAATAAACAAACCACGACGAGCTTCCAGTTGCTCGGAACAACGTCGCGCAACTTCTTCTTCGATCCCGACGATGGCCTGACGCGATATCGAACCGGCAACGGCCTGGGCTACAGCGCGGACTACAACGTCTCCGGCCGCAACTGGGGCGGTGAAATTTACAGTGAAGGATTCACGCAGGACTATCGAGCCGACGTTGGTTTTGTGCAACGCACTAACTCAAACTTCACCTTCGGCAGCATTCGTTACAACTCCGATCCGAATCCGAAGAAAAAGATCATTTCGTATCACGTCCATAACTTCACCCACATCGACTACGACTGGCAGGGACGGATGTATATCTGGGAGAGCGAGAGCCTTGTCGAGTTGCAGTTGCCGCGCAACAGTTACGTGGGAGTTTGGTGGGAGCCAGGTTACGAACGGCTGTTCGATCACGAGTTTGGTCCAACACGTGAAGCCAAGCCTTGCAATGCTTTCGCGGTCGCGAATAAGTGTACGTTTTATGGCGAGAGCAACGAGCGCTCCTCAAACAAGCAGCACTTGTCGTTCTACGCGGGCTCTCAATACAGCAAGAAGGTTCAGTTCAACGCGCAGGTGACCCATCGTTGGGGGCATTTTGATTTCGACTTCGGCAATGGCGACAAGTATCCGCGCGTGAGTCGCGCCGCTTTATTGCTCGGCCAGTCGGCGCCGCTCGATCCGGGCCGCGGCAGCTTGCTTCAATTCAACGGCGGCATCACTTACCAGCCGACCAACGCGCTGCGCGCTTCGTTCAACATCAACTCGCAACGACTGCGCCGCTACGATACGGATCGTGTCGCTTACAACATCAACATCCTGACGTTGCGTAGCACGTATCAGTTCACGAAGGCAACGTTCGCGAGACTGATTCTGGATTACAACACGCTCAACTCGCGTTTGCGTTCGCAGGCGTTGCTGGGCTGGACGCCGAGCCCCGGAACGGCTTTTTATGCGGGCTACAATGACGATCTGAATTACGACAGCCGCCATCCGTTCACGGGCCAGCTCGTGCCCGGTTTTCGCCGCAACTCGCGTACGTTCTTCATCAAGATGTCGTACCTGATCCGGAAGGGATTTTAGGCCGCGGATTCACGCGGATGAACGCGGATCAGAACTCTGATCCGCGTTCATCCGCGAAAATCCGCGGCCTACTTAATGTGGAATGTGGCGGGTGGTAGGGTCGCGCGGGATTCGGGGTTGTAGTAGTCGTAGATAACGGATGGCGCGGTCTTCGCATTGAGGCCCGTAGCAAACGGGCTTTGCCCCGGTGCTTGCGAGGATTTGGTTTTTCGAGTTAGACGAGTCTGGGGATTGTCACCCCTGAGATGTAACAAACCGAAATTCAGTTGTTTCGATCTATTTTTGGGTTTCTTTGTGCCTCTTTATGGCTAAGTGTTAAACTGCCGAACAATGTTTGGTTCCAGGATACTGCTGACAGGAGCGGCGCTATTGCTGGCGGCGCTTTTTTTGACCTCGTGTAAAAGCGACTATCAAGCCTCGCAACGCCAGGGACAGCGTGACGCGAAAACACCGCGCAAGGTCAAAACCACGGCCGTTGTCGAGACGCCGTTTGGTGAAACCGTCACGGCCAATGGCACGCTCGCGGCTTTCGATCAAACAACCGTCAGCGTGAAAGTCCCCGGACGCGTGCGCGCTATTTCGGTGGACCTCGGCAGCGTTGTCTCTCAGGGACAGGTAATCGCCCAACTCGATCCCGAAGATTACCGGCTGCGCGTGCAACAATCAGAAGCTTCTTTGGCCCAGGCGCGCGCGCGTCTCGGATTGGCTCCTACTGGCACCGATGACAACGTCGATCCGGAGAAGACAGCGACGGTTCGACAGGCGCGCGCAGTGCTCGACGAAGCCCGGTACAATCGCGACCGTGCCGCACGTTTGGTTGAGCAGGGCGTGATTGCGAAGGCTGAGTTTGATAATGCTACTGCAACCTTTAAAGTCGCCGAGGGCCGGTATCAGGACGCTTACGAAGAAATTCGCAACCGGCAGGGAATTCTCGCGCAGAGACGATCGGAGTTGGCGCTGGCGCGACAACAGTTGAAGGATACGGCCGTGGTCGCTCCGTTGAATGGCGTCGTGCAGGAGAAGCGTACGAGCGTCGGCGAATATCTTGCGGCGGGCACAGCGGTCGTGAATATTGTCAAGATGGATCCATTACGACTGCGTGCTGAGATTCCGGAGCGCGAGTCGCACACAGTACGCACCGGCCAGAATGTTCGGGTGACCGTTGAAGGTGATCCGACTGTCTATGTTGGACAGATAACGCGATTGAGTCCGGTCATCGCCGAACAGAATCGCGTGCTGATGGTCGAAGCTGACGTACGAAACAATGGGAAACTTCGACCCGGCTCGTTTGCGCATGCGGAGATTGTGACAAACGACGCGAAGATGGCTATAACAGTTCCGAACAATGCGATCGTCACGTTCGCTGGTATTGAGAAAGTGATCGTCGTGCAGAATGGCAAGGCGTTGGAGAAACCGATCACGACGGGCCGGCGAAACGCGGAGTTCACGGAGATCGTCGCGGGCGTGTCGGTAGGGGAAAAAGTCGTGGTCGATCCGGGCAATCTCCAATCGGGGCAGCCTGTCGAAGTGGTCGAATAACGCCACAAAAAGGCACAAGTGCAGAAGCTAGCTGAAATCTGTATTCGCCGTCCTGTCTTCGCGACCATGATCGTGTTGTCGTTGGTCGTGGTTGGGGCTGCGGGATTTTTCAAACTGGGTGTCGATCGTTTTCCTTCCGTCGACCTGCCAACCGTTTCGGTTCGCGTTGGACTTCCAGGCGCTGCTCCTGAAGAAATTGAATCACTGATCACTCAGCCAATCGAAGAAGTAGTCAACACCGTCGACGGGATCAGCGAGTTGCGTTCCGTCTCGAGTCAGGGAACCGCCGTCGTCATTGCGACGTTTCGACTCGATCGCAATCTCGAATCCGCCACGCAGGACGTGCGCGATCGCGTCAACACGCTGGGCCGCCGTCTTCCTGAAGACGCGACTCCGCCAGTCATTCAGAAATTTGATAACGACAGCACGCCTGTTCTAACCATCGCACTTTCCGCCGATCGCTCGCTCAGAGAACTCACTGAACTCGCAGACAAAACCGTGCGCCCGCAGCTCGAACGCATCGCTGGCGTCGGTGAAGTGCGTGTTGTCGGTGGTCTCGATCGCGCGATCAACGTTTGGATCGATGCCGAACGACTTGCCGCTTACCAGCTCTCGATCTCGCAAATCAGGCAAGCTCTGGAGCGCCAGAACACAGACGTGCCGGGCGGAAACGTCATCACCGGCAAAGAGGAGCTGACACTTCGCACGCTCGGCAGATTTACCGATCCGCGCCAGTTTGACGATCTCGTGATCGCCAACGTCAACGGCGCGCCAGTCAAACTTCGCGACGTCGGTCGCGTTGAAGACGGCACAAAGGAGCAGCGATCCTTCTCGCGTCTCAACGGCACTCCGACTGTTACGCTCGACATCCGGCGGCAGTCAGGCGCAAACACCGTCGAGGTTATTAACGGTTTGAAAGGGGCCTTGCCGCGCGTCGGCTCTCAGCTTCCTGAAGACGTCAAGCTGGAAGTAATTCGCGATCAGTCTCGTTACATCGAAGCGGCGCTTCACGAAATTCAAACGCACCTTGTCCTCGGCAGCATCCTCGCGAGCCTGGTCGTGCTGCTCTTCATGCGCTCCTGGCGCTCAACTCTGATCGCGGCGGTTGCGATTCCGTGTTCCGTGATCTCGACTTTCGGCATGATGCGCGCGCTTAACTTCACGCTCAACAGCGTCACGATGCTGGCGCTGGTGTTGATGGTGGGCGTGGTGATCGACGACGCGATCGTCGTACTCGAAAACATCTTCCGCTTCATTGAGGAGAAGAGAATCGAGCCTAAAGAAGCGGCGCGAGAAGCGACGCGCGATATCGGTCTCGCGGTTTTGGCTACAACTCTGTCGCTGGTCGTGATCTTCCTGCCGGTATCGTTCATGTCGTCCATTTCCGGACGCTTCCTTTATCAGTTTGGCATCACCGCGGCGGTCGCAATTCTAGTCAGCTTGCTCGTCTCGTTTACTTTGACGCCGATGATGAGCTCGCGACTGATTCGCGTCAGCGACGCGAAAGGCGGTCATGAGTCTCCCGCTTCGCGACGCGGTTTCTATCGCTGGATCGACGCCGGCTACACGCATCTGTTGTCGTTTGCGATGCGCCATCGTATCGCAGTCGCGTTGCTCGCAATCCTGACCGTGCTCACGAGCGTGCCGCTCTACCGCGCGGTGAAGCAGGAGTTCATTCCGACCAACGTCGATGAAGCGGAGTTTGAAGTCAGCGTCAATGGACCAGAAGGCACTAACCTTCCGGTGATGAACGAAGTCATCTCGGCGATGGAGAAAGATATTCTCGAAACTCCGGGCGTGAGGATGGTTCTTTCTTCGTCCGGTGGCGGTTTTCTCGGCGGCGTCAATCAGGGTAATGCCTACGTGCGCATTGCGCCACACGAAGAGCGAACAATTTCATTTACCAAGCTGTGGAACGAGACTAAGAAGGGAAATCCATTCAACGTCTTCAAGGGAAACTACACGCAGCAGGATGTGATGGTCGAGGTTCGCCGGCGACTACAGAAATACGCGCCGATGCGCATCGGCGTGCGCAACGCGCAGTCATTCAACTTCGGCGCAGGCGGCCGCACCGACATCGACTTCGTCTTTCGTGGACCAGAGATCGTTGCGCTCGCCGGATACGCTGACGATCTCGTCGATCGATCCGCGAAACTCGGCGGCATCGTCGATGCCGACACAACTCTGAAACTGAACAAGCCTGAGCTGCGCGTGCTGATCGACCGCGATCGCGCCGCGGATCTCGGCGTCGACACTTCAGACATCGCAACCAGTTTGCGTTTGATGGTGGGCGGCGAAGAGGAAGCCTCGCGGTTCAGAGATGAATCGATCAATGAAGACTACGACGTGCAGTTGCGCCTTAGCGAAGCCGATCGGCGCGACGTGGGGACGATTAGTCGTTTGTATGTTCCCTCATCGCGCGGGGGACTCGTGCGTCTCGACAATCTGGTAAAGATCACGCGCGACACCAGTCCATCTCGCATCGATCGCCTCGATCGCGAACGGCAAGTATCCGTTCGAGCTTCGGTCGCGCCAGGTTACGCTCTCGCCGATCGCATCGAAGCGTTGCGGCAAACAGTCCGCGAGATGAATCTGCCGGCGGCTTACACCACCACAGTTTCCGGCCGCGCGCGCGAGCTCGAGCGGACGTTCACCGAGTTTATCTGGGCCTTCATCCTGTCGATCATCTTCATGTACATGATCCTGGCGTCGCAGTTTGAAAGCACGGTGCACCCGTTCACGATTCTTTTGAGCTTGCCGTTGTCTGTGCCGTTCGCGCTGCTCTCGTTGTGGGGCACTGGTGATACGCTGAATCTCTACTCGGCGCTCGGCATCCTGGTCCTGTTTGGCGTGGTGAAGAAGAACGCGATCTTGCAGATCGATCACATGAACAACCTGCGTGCGAAGGGTATGGAACGGCACGAAGCGATCATGCAGGGCAATCGCGATCGATTGCGTCCGATTCTGATGACTACGCTGGCGCTGGTTGCTGGTATGTTGCCGCTCGCGCTCGGCACCGGTCCGGGCGCTGAGGAGCGTCGCTCAATCGCGATCGTCGTGATCGGCGGTCAGACACTCTCGTTGCTATTGACTCTCATTGCCACGCCGGTGGTCTATTCATTGCTCGACGATCTGAAAGGGACTGCGCGTTGGCGTCGCTTCGCCGAAAGCACTGGCGCCGTTGTTCAGGGAGTTCGGGAAAGATTCAAACCACGAAGAAAGCCCACACCCGAAGCCACCGGCGACACAGCCACTGATTGAACGGATTTATCCGTGTAGATCCGCGTCTTAATATCTGCGTTAATCCGTGTCCCTCAAAACATCCCGCCAACCAGAATGATCCTCACGCAGACGCACCACGAGCTCATCTCGAAGCTGCCGCAGCTTAACACTCAACTTGCACGGATAATTTTCAATGTCAGAGAAGCGCCGTCGTTGCTCTTCGACGAAGATCTTCTGCTTCTCGATCGATGGAATCGCTGAGTGTTGCCCGTTTTCCCAAAACGGCACCAGCAGGCGCTCGACCTTCGCCGCGCCCGGCATTTCGATCTCCTCACCATCGAGCCCAACGACGTCGCCGACATACATGCCGCGTTCATCGGTACCTCTGAACAGTTGAAGCCGGCCCGGAAGCGTGATCTTGTCTTCTGAGTTCGACGCCTTTAGTGTCGGCAGGTCTTTCATCAGACACTGTTTGAAGATCACTCCAGCCACAGCAGGTACTTCACTCGACAGCTTCGTACCGATGCCAAAGCCGGCGACCTCCGGAAACTTCGCCACGATCTCTTTGACTCTTTCGACACTCAGATCGCCGGTGAGGTTCGCGCGCAATCCGGTCAACCCATTTGCCGCAAAGAAGCGCAAACACCACTGACCGAGCTCGGCGAGATTCCCTGAATCAACACGAAATCCTTTGAACGCACGACGCCGCGCTTCACTCGACGTTGCCGCCATAGCCGCATGGACCGCGCCCATGTAAACGTCGATCGTATCGAGCAGCAGCGTCGTGCCGTTCGGATTCGCGTCGAGCCAACGTTCGAACGCGACCTGCTCGAAGTGTTTTGGTCTTCCGGTGCGTGGCTCGATCTCCGGCTGGTCCATGTACTCGATGTAAGCCTGTTGCCAGTAATGCGCTTCAGTTCCGACGGCAGGAATGTCGAGCCGGTGAGCAGCCTCGAGGTTGGAAGTGTCGTTGAAGCCGCCGATGAACGCGTAGACCGCAATGTCGACGGCGCGTTCGATGTCGCCGTTGCGACGCAACGAAAAATCCGAGAGCCAGCGCTGGTCTCCGGCAGCCATGCGAAACTGCATCGCCGTGCTCGCGGTCGTCATCGGCAGATCGAACGCGTGCTCAAACTTGATCTCCTGCGCTTGCGTTAGACCAAACGCGCCACTGATGTCTGCAAACGGCTCCTGCGCGAAGATGATCGTGCCCGGCCGCACCGCGCGAATCTTGCCGACAAACTGAATGTCTTCGATCGCTTTCGCGAAGAGTTGCAGACCGCCGCGATCCTGTTCGAGAAAACGCAGGCGCGGTCGGTCGATCTGGCTGTCGACGAGTAATCGAATCAGGCGTTCATGGCCCAGGCAAGGCGCGAACGGGAGTTTGCGCTGAGTTACGTAGAACGTTGCTTCGGCGTCGCTGAGTCGTTGATCGTGCAGTCGCGTGACGTCCTTGAACGACGCGTCGCCCATGGCCGCATGGTAACGATCGATATTGAGAGTTCCCATCTACACTATTTCAGCGCCGGCAGCGCGCATCTCTTCGAGGGCGCGTGCGCCGTCGTCGGGATGTACATCGACTGCACGGATCGCGTCTTTCACAACCCTCACTTTGAAACCATTGTCGAGCGCTTCGAGCACTGTGGTTTTGACGCAGTAGTCGGTGGCAAGCCCGCCGACGACGAGTTCTTCGATTCCGCGATTGCGAAGCTGCGCTACGAGATCGGTGTCTTCAAACGGCGAGTAACAGTCTTTGTCCTGAGTGCACTTCGAGACAATCGTGATTCTCGGATCGTCGCGTAATGCGGGATGAAATTCAGCGCCCTTTGTGTTTTGCACGCAGTGCACGGGCCACGTGCCGCCGTAGAGAGCGAAGTGTCGCGTCTTTGCTGGGTGCCAATCCCGAGTCTTGTAAACCGGAGCGCCGCGCTCGAGAAACTCGCCGATCAGTTGATTCAAAGGTTCGACGACTTGATCGCCGTGCGGCACAGCGAGGGCGCCGCCGGGACAGAAGTCGTTTTGGACGTCAACAACGATTAGCGCTTCGTTGGGTTTAGTCATTTTTCGCCAGGATGTACCTCCTTGGAGTGCGGTGCCTTGGCACCGCTTTGTTCTACGCGTCGCAATTCAATACCAAAGCGGTGCCAAGGCACCGCACTCCAAGGAGACGCGTAAAATGTTACACTGCTTGCATCATGAATCCTAACGATGTCGTTAAGCGCATCTGGGCCAAAGATGCGTCGCTGTGGAAGTCTGACGAGGCGAACGTCAAGGTTATCAATAACTCACTTGGCTGGTTGACTGTCGCCGATGAGATGCTCGGTGTCGCCGATGAGCTCGTTGATTTTGCTGCGTCGATTCGAAGTCGTGGTTTCAAATACGTCATGGTTTGCGGCATGGGTGGCTCATCGTTGTGCCCCGAAATGCTTGCGAGAACGTTCGGACCGCAGAGCGGCTTTCCGGAACTGCTCGTGCTGGATTCAACTGATCCCGACGTCATTGCAGCGTTCAAAGAACGAATAGATGTCGAGCGTTGCCTGTTCATCATCGCTTCAAAGTCAGGCAGCACAACTGAGCCGAACGTCTTCATGAAGTTTTGGTACGAGGAACTGCGACAGCGCCGCGAGAATGCGGGCGATAATTTCGTCGCCATCACGGATCCGGGCTCACCGCTTGTCGATACCGCAAACGAACTCAAATTTCTACGAACGTTCCTGAATCAGCCTGACATCGGTGGACGCTATTCGGCGCTTTCGTATTTCGGCATGGTTCCGGCTGCGCTGATGGGACTGGATATCCGCCGGCTCCTCGAGGGCGCTCGTCGAGCTTCGCAATCCAACGACGCTGCGTTCCAATTGGGAGTCACGATGGGTGACAACGCAAACGCCGGGCGCGACAAGCTGACGCTGGTCATCGATCCGGCGATCGAAACGTTGGGATTGTGGATCGAGCAACTCATAGCCGAAAGCACGGGCAAAGAAGGAACTGGAATACTTCCGGTGAACGGCGAACGATTGGGCCAACCGGAAGTTTACGGAGACGATCGATTGTTCGTCTCGATCTCGCTCGGTGAGGTCGCTAACGAAACAAAAGCAAAACTCGATGCGCTGACTGCCGCCGGTCACCCGACCGTCTATCGTCAACTGGCAGACGTTTACGATCTCGGCGCGGAGTTTTTTGATTGGGAGTTTGCCACGGCCGTGGCGGGATGGCGTCTCGGAATCAATCCCTTCGATCAACCCAACGTTCAGGAAGCGAAGGACGCGACGAAGGAATTGCTCAGCTCCTTCGAACGGCGCGGCCGTCTTGAAGAACGCACGGAACTTGTTTCTGACGACCTGCTAACGATCTACGGCGGCGAAGAGCAGTCGAAAGCTGACTCTGTATTCGAGGCTTTGAGCGCACATCTCGCGACGATCAAACCCGGTGACTACATCGCGTTTCTGGCCTACATCGAAGACACTCCTGAAATCGACAGCAAGTTTCAAGAGCTCCGAATTCAACTACGTGATGCGACGAGGTGCGCAGTGACGATTGGCTACGGTCCGCGTTTTCTTCACTCGACCGGGCAACTGCACAAAGGCGGTCCAGACACAGGCGTGTTCTTTCAAATCATCGCCGACGACGAGACGGACTTTGCCATTCCCGGCGAGCCGTATACGTTCAGCATCCTCAAGCAAGCGCAGGCTCTCGGCGACTTCCGTGCTCTAGCGAAGCGTGGGCGACGCGTGATCGGAATCGAGCTTCGAGACAACACGCCCGCCAGCCTGGGCCGATTGTCGGGTTTAATTGACAGGTCAAGTTGAATGCGCGGAAGTCGTACGATCCCTCACCGCAAACGCACAGATGTCGTACGGCGTCTGGAATCTCCACCTTAATCGCCGTTTAAGACTTTCACAGGCATCCCCCAAAGAGACTGCTCTTTCGTTCGGGCATACGAGTTGCCGCTCGGAAGTCGACCAAACTCGCTTCCCAGGGCCCTGCCATCTTGGAGGAGGAATCGTCGCCGTGAAGTTCATCGAGAAGTTTTTCAGCAATCAACTCGCAATCGATCTGGGTACTGTCAACACCCTGATCTACCAACCCGGCAGAGGAATCCTTTTAAACGAACCTTCGGTCGTGGCGGTCGATCGCTACGACGGTGAGGTGGTTTGCGTGGGCCATAAAGCATTGAAGCTTCTCGGCCGTGAACCGCGCGGGCTCGAAGTTCATCGTCCAATCCGCTCCGGCAGCATTTACAATTTCGAAGTCACACGGAAGATGTTGCGTTCGTTCATCGGCAAAGCCACTGATGGATATCGACGCGGACACTTCGTCGTTGGCATACCAGGATCAGCAACTGCCGTTGAGCAACGATCGGTGCGCGATGCGGTGCACGATGCCGGCGGTCGTCGCATCGATCTCGTCGACGAAGGACTTGCTGCGGGACTCGGCGCCGGGCTCGCTTTTGACGATGAACGAGCACATCTCGTCGTCGATATCGGCGGCGGCACAACAAACATCGCGATCGTCGCTTCCGGCGGCGTGGTGAATTCGATGAGTTTGATTGCTGCCGGCAACGCGATGGACGAGAGTATTCGCGACTACGTGCGTTCCAATTATTGTTTGCAGATCGGCGAGTACACGGCTGAAGCATTGAAGAGGGAACTCGGCGCGTTGAGTGATGACGAGATCCCTGCCGACGAACGCAAAGTGCAGATTGTCGGCAAACAATTGAGCGATGGTTCAGCATGTGCGGTGCACATCACTGCTGAAGAGGTGCGCGAAGCGCTCGAATCCGTGATTGTTGAGATCGTGAGCGGCATTCGACGAGTGATTGAAGAAGCGCAGCCCGAAGCAGTGGCTGATATTTACTATTCGGGAATAATTCTCACCGGTGGTGGTTCACTGTTGAAAGGCCTGAAGGATCGTTTGCAGGATGAACTGCAACTGCGCGCCACTATGCCGGAAGATCCGATTAGCACCGTCGTCCTGGGTGCGGGTATTTTGCTCGATGAGCCGCAGCAACTTTATCGCTGCGCGATCCGGCCCAATCTTCCGGTCTGGCAGGAAGCGGAAGAGCTGGTGACAAGATTTACATGATCTTTCAGGGTTAGCAGTGCACGTAGCCCAATAACCAGAAGACGATAATAAAGATCAGAATCGTGGAGATACATCCACCACCAAACTTCCACGCAGCAGCGCCGGCTAAGATTCCTCTAAGTGGACCTTCCATTTAATCCTCCTGTTGCCCCATATCGAGACATAAACTCGTATTCACCAGTCGCTCGGCAACATGAGTGCCAATCTGCGTAATCTGCGGATCACTTTGCATTGCGTTTCAGAAACTTGAGCAACGCCTGTTCGGATTTGTGTAGCTCACGCCCGCGAAATCCGACGAGGTCTTCGAGACTGCCGAAACAGTGATTGATCACCTGGCCCTTCTCGTAGGCGGTGATTATCTCGGGACAAACATAAGATCCGCGACAGACAGCCGGAGTATTGCCCAACACCTCCGCAGTTTCTTTGATCGCCGCCACGATCTTCTTTTTCAGCACGGTCTTTTGTTTCGGGATCTCGTCTCCCTGGCGCGCCAGCGCGCACGCGCAAACGAGTGTTCCGGCCCACGTGCGAAAGTCCTTGGCACTGAAACTTCCGCCCATCACTTCTTTGATGTACTCGTTGATGTGTCGCCGCGTGACATTGACGATCTTTCCGTCACCGTTTTCGTACTTGAAGACGTTGTAGCCCGGCACTTTCAACGTCGCGCGAATCACGCGCGCAGCCTGGCGATCGCGTAATTGTTGTTGCTGTCGCACGCCTGACTTTCCTGGAAAGTCAAACTCGATGAGATCGCCTTTGACCTTCACATGTTTGCGTCGCAGTGTGGCGATGCCATAACTGCCGTGCTCACTGGCGTAAACCTCGCTACCCGGTCGCATGAAGCACGTCGACAAGATTCGGAGAATGGAGGCAAGCACGCGTTCGCGTGCAAGTCCCGGCTGGCGCAAATGACGCGCTACAGTGCGGCGCATCTTCGGAATCGCCTGTCCAAATTTTTTGAGACGTTGGAATTTTCGTAGTTCCTGGGCGCGCGTGTGATTCTGGTGATAGAGGTACTGCCAGCGTCCAGCCGTATCTTTGCCGATTGCCTGAAGCCTTCCGTTAGCGGCCGGATTGATCGCCACGTCAGTCCATGCCGGAGGAATTTTGAGTTCGTAAACTCTTTGTAAGTCCGCCTGAGTTAACTTACCGCTTGCAGGTTTGTAGCGGAATCCTCGTTGCGGAGTGCCGAGCCGGCGTATGCCGATGAGTTGCAGACGTTCGATATTAGTCATCGGTATCTGGGCGTCTTCCTCACTCGGAACGGAATTTGAATGAGCATTGAGGTGTGGCAGTAGTTCAAGGTCAGTCAGGAAGGCAATTTTGAGTAAACCAATAATTCCTCAAAGTAAGAGACAGGAGCATTCTCAGTCGCAGACATTTCAGATTGTGTGTTCGTGGTGTGGCGCGGCTATCCGCTCGACTACCATGGAGATGCCGGAACAGATGTGTCTGATTTGTCATGCTCGAATGCTCAACGATTATTTTCAAAAGTTAAGAAAGAGTCAGCCACAAAAAAGCACATAAGGCACCAAAAAGAGAGTCCACCTTCTCTGTGTATTCTTGTGCCTCTTTGGGGCTTTTTTGGTGCCTCTTTGTGCCTACCGTTTCTGATCGCCACGATCACCTTGTCCAGGTGGAACTTTAGCCTTCGCTTCCTGCTGACGATCACGCGCCAGCGAACGTCCGACATCATCCACTTTCTCAAACTGTCCCTGATCGTCTCGTCTCACGAAGCGTTTGTCTTTTCCGGTATCAATTAATTCACGATGGCTTTTCGTTGACTTCTTCGCCATTTGCGATCCTCCTCAAGAGTGTAGGTTTCCTGTACACGTCGCATCCGGCATTGTTTACTTCCGGAGCACTCTCAAACATTAATTCCCATTCACAGACCATTGGCGCAATCACGATGCCAACACCGATTCGACGCAAAATCGCGCGACTCTAAACCAGATTGACTAATACGCCACACATCGGATCGTGATTTGCAAAATGTTTTGCACGACGAGGAGTAGGACGAGAGATGGCAAGCAGAAGTGCAGCAAAAGCCAAAAAGGCTAACGGTCGCGGCGCGGTGAAGAAACTCGAACAACCGAAGCCGATGCCGCCACAACACCAGCCCAAGCCGGGCAAAGAGCACGAGTTGAAACCGCGCCCACACTACGAGGCGCCGTTCTACGCTGGCTCTGGAAAGCTGAGAGATAAAGTCGCGCTGATCACTGGCGGCGACTCGGGCATCGGCCGCGCAGTTGCCGTGCTGTTTGCGCGTGAGGGTGCTGACGTCGCGTTCACATTTTTGAAGGAAGAGAAGAAGGACGCAGAAGAAACGAAACGAGCAATCGAGGCTGAGGGTCAACGCGCTTTGCCGATAGCGGCCGACGTGCGCGATCCGAAAGCCTGCAAGAAGCTCGTCGAGCAGACAGTCGACAAGTTAGGCAAGCTCGACATTCTGGTCAACAACGCTGCCTTTCAACAACATCGCAAAGGTCTTGAAGAAGTCACTGAAGAACAGTGGGACCAAACGTTTAAGACAAACATCTATGCCTACTTCTACATGACCAAAGCAGCGCTGCCGCACCTTGAAGAGGGAAGCGCGATCGTCAACACCGGATCGATCACCGGTCTCGAGGGAAGCAAAGAGCTGCTTGACTATGCTTCGACCAAAGGCGCGATTCATGCGTTTACAAAATCATTGGCCCAGAATCTCGTAGAACGTGGCATTCGCGTGAATTGTGTTGCGCCTGGTCCAGTCTGGACACCCCTTAATCCGGCGGACCAGAAACCCGAAGATGTAGCGGAGTTTGGTGCAGATACGCCGATGAAACGTCCTGCGCAACCCGAAGAGATTGCCCCGGCGTTTGTTTATTTCGCTTCCGAGGTCGATTCAAGTTACGTGACTGGAGAAGTCTTGACGTTGCTCGGAGGAGAGACAACCGCGGCCTAAGTGCGGATAGGTCGCTCAAATCAACCAGGAGGAAAAGATATGGCTGACAATGGTAGCAGTGCTGCAAGCACCGGAGTGGTGGCAATTCTCGTGATCTTCGTGATTCTCGTGGTCGCCGCGTTATTCGTGTTTGGCGGACGATGGTTCGGCAGCAACAAGCGAATCGACGTCAACATCGGGACGCCGGCGAAGTAATTAGTCTTCATGCGAGACGATTCGCAAGCGAGCACATCCCTATGGATGGCCACGGCAGACGTACCGATACAATCTCGGCTCAGAGAGAGCATTCGCACCGAGGTTTGCATCATCGGCGCCGGTATTGCAGGTTTGTCCACCGCCTACTTGCTGGGACTTGAAGGCCGGTCGGTGGTGGTCCTGGATGATGGTCTGATCGGCGGTGGCATGACGGGCCGCACGACAGCTCATTTAACCAACGCTTACGACGATCGCTACGTCGAGATTGAAAAGCTGCACGGCGCCGAGGCTTCTCGCCTTACGGCCGGCAGTCACACAGCCGCGATCGATAAAGTAAGCGAGATCGTAACGCGCGAAGAGATTGACTGTGATTTCGAAAGACTCGACGGATATCTCTTCGCGTTCTCAGCCGACGACCTTGACTTACTCGACGACGAGTTGGCCGCGGCTCATCGCGCCGGATTAGTCGACGTCAAAAAGGTTCCAAGAGCGCCGTTCGAATCATTTGATACGGGCGTAGCGCTGCGCTTTCCGCGACAGGCTCAGTTTCATCCTCTGAAATACATGGATGGGCTGGCGCGCGCCATCAAGGATGGCAGTGGTCGTATCTTCGGACAAACTCACGCGACGAAGATCGAAGGAGGATCGTCGGTCCGAATAGAAACGAGCCATGGTCCAGTCGTGAGTAGTGAAGCCGTCGTTGTAGCGACGAACACTCCGATAAACGATCGTGTCGCGATTCACACGAAGCAGGCGCCGTACGTCACCTACGTCATCGGCGTGCAAATTCCCAAAGGCTCAGTTACGCGGGCGCTTTACTGGGACACGGGCGATCCTTATCACTACGTTCGACTGCAAAGTGATGAGCGCGACCGATATGACGTTCTGATCGTCGGTGGTGAAGATCACAAGACGGGCCAGGCAAACGACGGCAGCGAACGCTACGCACGGTTGGAGCAATGGACACGTGAGCGCTTTCCGCAGGCGGGCGAGGTAACGTTTCGCTGGTCCGGTCAGGTGATGGAACCGGTTGATGGTCTCGCGTTCATTGGTCGCAATCCACTCGACGACGATAACGTCTACATCGCAACCGGCGATTCCGGACAAGGCATGACGCACGGAACGATCGCGGGCATGCTGCTGACCGATCTGATCCAGGGTCGGAAGAATAAATGGGAAGACTTGTACAACCCTTCGCGCATTCGAGTGAAAGCGCTGCCGGAGTATGCTTCGGAGAACATCAATGTCGCGGTGCAGTATACGGACTACGTGACGGCAGGTGAGATCGAATCCGAGGCTGAACTCAAGCCGGGCAGTGGAGCGATCATGCGAGAAGGCATGTCTAAGGTCGCGGTTTATCGAGATGAAGCCGGAGTCGTGCAGAAATACTCGGCGGTTTGTCCGCACCTTGGATGTATAGTCGCGTGGAATTCAACCGAGCAAACATGGGACTGTCCCTGTCATGGTTCACGGTTCAGCGCGACTGGACGCGTTTATCAGGGACCAGCTAACAGTGATCTTTCCGCTGTCGAAGAGTGATTTTAGCCACAAAGAAGCACAAAGAGCAGAAAAGTGCTCAGACTTTTTGTGCTTTTATGTGCTTCTTTGTGGTCGCTGGATTAAACTGCGCGCCTGCCAGTCACGAGGTTGATTACCAGAATAATTACCGCAACCACCAACAGCAGGTGGATGAGGCTTCCAACATGTGAGAGCATGCCAATCAGCCACAAGACCAGCAGAATCACCAAAATTGTCCACAGCATGATCGAATCTCCTTCTTGAAACTCTCTTAAAAATACAAAGCAGGCGCGGCTTCGCGCCGCCCCGTCAAAATGAGCAACGTCCATGCCAACCTGAGATCCGCTTCGGCTCAACAAAAAACGCACTGAAGGCGCACTTCCGTACCGACACGCCGAGTCTCTCTGCATCACTATCATCCGGTTTCCAAGCCTGCCGCTTGGTTATGTTTTGAATTCGGTCAAGTCAGACTTGTATAGAACCAGATAACATGTTTATCATTAGCACGTAATTCGATCCCGTCTCGCGCGGCCAGTCCGACCACAGGGCACGGCATACTCGTAAATCAAATGACTCGAGAAACAGAACAAACTCCGGTTGAACCCGTACCCGAAGGCAAGTACGTCTACTGCATCATCGAGACCAACGAACCACGTTCGTTTGGTCCGATGGCTATCGGCGGACGTGGCGACGAGGTTTACACGGTGCGGCACAAAGGCCTCGCGGCAGTTGTCTCAAACACGCCGCTGGTCGTTTATGATCCGACTCGCGAAAACGTGTTTGCGCACGAGCAGGTGAATGAAACAGTGATGCGCGAGTTTACGGTGCTGCCGATGGCGTTTGGCGCATTATTCAAAACCGAAGAGGACATCGTCGAGTTGATTCGCGGAACTTACGACGCGCTGCGCGACGTGTTGGCGAAGATGGAAGGCAAGGTCGAATTTGGCTTGAAAGTGAACTGGGATCGTGACAAGGTCACGGCCGAACTGGAAGAAAAAGACGACGAGATTCGCCATCTCAAAGAGCAGATCACTTCACGCACCACCGGTTCAACTTACTTTGCACGCATGCAGCTCGGCCGTTTGATCGAGACTGCGTTGACCGACCAGGCCGATGCCTACATTCGCGAGGTCTATTCGCACCTGCGCGACACGGCCGTGGCTTCGCGCGCCAACAAGCCGATAGGCGATCGCATGATCATGAACGCCGCGTTTTTGATTGAACGCGATCGCGAAGCAGAGTTTGATCAGAAGGTGAAAGAGATTGCTTCGAAGTACGAAGGTAAGTTGTCGTTCAAGTACACTGGGCCGTGGCCGCCGTACAACTTCGTGCACATTCGTCTGAAGCTCGAGCGCGGTGAAGGCGCCACCGAAGCAGTAGCCAGCTAATAAATGTTTCTAATCGACGATCTACTACTCGCGCCGGTCAACGGTTTCAAGTTCATCCTCGGCCAGATTCAGAAGATGGCCGATCAGGAGTTGAACGACGACACCGTGATCAAAGAGCAGTTGCTCGAATTGCAAATGCGGCTCGAGCTGGACGAGATCTCCGAAGAGGAATTTCGTGAACGCGAAGCCGAGCTGTTTGCGCGTTTGCGAGCGATAAAGACCCGGCAACTCGATCTGATGCACGAGGCGGTCCACACTGCCGACTCGTCGAGCTTCGTGATTGAAGTTGGCGGCGACGATCAGGGTTGAACCAGCGATACCTTTTCTTCGGTGGCAAAGGTGGAGTCGGAAAGACTACCGCAGCATCAGCTACCGCTCTGTTTCTCCTCAACAAACTAAAACGAAACGAATCGGTTCTTCTTTTCTCTACAGATCCAGCACACTCTTTATCTGACAGTCTCGACACAAAAATCGGCAACCGCCTCGTTGAGGTGAAACAAATTCGCGGTGCGCGACTGATTGCGTACGAGATGGACGCGAGTCTTGCACTCGAAAGGTTTCGTGCGGCGCATGGCAAAGTGCTCGCGGAGATTGCCGAACGTGGAACTCTGCTCGACGAGGAGGACATCAACGAATTGTTGAGTCTCTCGCTGCCGGGACTTGACGAAGTGATGTCGCTCTTTGAACTGAGCGAATTGGATCGTGCGGGGAAGTACGCGCACATCGTGGTCGATACTGCGCCCTCGGGTCACACTTCGCGACTGCTCCGTTTGCCTGAAGTGTTCGATCGAATGGTGAGGGCGCTCGATTTGATGGGCGACAAGCACCGCTACATCGTCGCGCACTTTGCTCGCCGCCAACTGATAGCTGATGAAGTCGATCTTTTTTTACGCGACCTCAGCCAGAGGATCGAGTCAGTGCGCAAGCTGCTTCACGACAAAGATCAGACGAGGTTTGCGCTCGTGACGATTCCGGAAGCGATGAGCGTGCGCGAGACCGAAAGATATCTCGAACTGCTGCGAGAGCAGGGTGTGCCGGTGCGAGATCTGGTCGTCAACCGTGTCGAGCAGGAGCATGACGATTGCGAATACTGTCGTGCGCGCGTGCAGACACAGCAGCCGTGGTTGAAAGAGATTGAGCGTGAGTTTCGCGATCTGAAATTGCATTATCTTCCCTTGCAGCCGAAGGAGGTGCGCGGAATTGACGATCTGAGAAAAATCGGCAAGTTGATCTGGGCAGATGAAATGAAACCACGGATAACACGGATAAATCCGAATTCCAAATCTGTGTCATCCGCGGCTAAGCCTTCCGTCCCGGTGGCGGCGCGGAAGATTATTATTTTTGGTGGAAAGGGGGGTGTGGGGAAGACAACTGCCGCGGCTGCCTTTGCACTCGCGTTGGCTCAAGCGAACCGAAAGCAGAAGGTGCTGATCTTCTCAACCGATCCGGCGCATTCGTTGTCAGACAGTTTTGACGAAGAGATTGGCGAATTGAAGCGTGGGGTGACTGGTGAGAAGAATCTCGATGCGATGGAAATAGATCCGGGGAAGTGGTTCGATGAGTTGAAACAGCGCTATCGATCGTGGACTGATGAGTTGTTTGCGTCGTTGTCGGGCGGATCGCGAATGGAGATCAAGTTTGACCGCGAAGCCATGCGCGAACTGGTCGAGCTGACTCCGCCGGGCATCGACGAGATCGCAGCGCTGGGTACAATCAGCGATCTTCTGGACGAGGGACGCTATCACACGATCATTCTCGACACCGCGCCAACCGGTCATTTGATTCGTTTTCTCGAACTGCCGCAGGTGGCGCTTTCGTGGATAAGAACGTTTATGAAGTTGCTGCTAAAGTATCAAAACGTGCTGCGTGCGAATCAGGTCGCTGAAGAGCTGGTGAGTCTGTCGAAGAGCATCAAGAAAGTGATCGCGCTGCTGACGGACGCTGAGCGTTGCGAGTTTGTGGGCGTGGCGATTCCCGAGCGAATGAGTTTGGAAGAAACTGTGGATCTGGCGAAGTCGCTGGAGAAACTGAAGGTGCCGTTCGGTAAGCTTTTGATCAATGGAGTGGTCCCGGCTGAGGGTTGCAAGTTTTGTCAGGCGCGGCGAAAGATGCAGGATCAGGTTATCGCTGAGTTTCGAAAGAGGTTTCGGCGTTGGCCGGTGGAGATCTTCGTTGCGCCGCAACAGCCGCACGAGATCAGAGGTGCGAAGGATCTCATCGAACATTTTTCAGGATTATCAAGATGAATCCTGTAGAATCATGCAGTTCGTGGGAAGATGAGCGCCACTGTTTTTTACGTCTACTGTATCGCCGAGAGCGCGGCAGCCACACAACTGCCTGCCGACTCGTTGCCTGCGGCTATTGAAGATGACACAAAAATCGAATGGGTCGCAGTTAATAAACTGGCGGCGTTGATAAGTCAGGTTCCTGGTGCAATCTACAGTGAGGAGAGTCTGGCTGAGCACCTCACAGATGCGACTTGGACTGCCATTCGTGCCATGCGCCATGAGACAGTGGTGGAGTACGTTGCGAAACACGTGACTGTTGTTCCTTTGCGCTTCGGGACGATCTACCTCGAGCGTCACGGTATCGAGCAGATGTTGGCGGAAAGATCGCGCGAGCTCGAAGAGATGATCGAGCATTTGCGGGGCCGTGAAGAGTGGGGCGTGAATGTTTACAGCGACCGCGCGGCGTTGATGTCGAGCATCACTTCTGTGAGTCCTGTGCTTCGCGATCTTGTTGCGCGTGCTGAGCAGGCGTCACCGGGCCAGTCGTATCTCATGCAGAAGAAGATCGAGGCACTAAAGGCTGATGAAGCGCGCGCGGAAGTGAATCGGATCGTCGACCAGGTTGAAAATAGATTAAGAGAGCAGAGCGACGACGCGAGACGTCTGCGAATTCTCAAAGTCGAAACCACGGAGCACGGTGAGTTGAAAGCGAAGTTTGCGTTTCTGATTAAGAGAACGGAGTTTGAAGAGTTTCGTGAGGCGGCGGAGCGACTGGCGCAGGAGAATCAGACTGCGGGAGTTCGTCTGGAGTTGACTGGTCCATGGCCGGTCTACAACTTCGTACAGGATTAGCAAGATGGACCAGATTCTTGTCAGCGAAGAGTGGGAAAATAGCGATCTCTCGCTGCTCGAAACGCTCGATCACGTGCTCAATCGCGGCCTGGTAATCGCCGGCGAAATTACAATCGGTGTGGCAGACATCGATCTGATCTACGTCGGCTTGAATGTGATGGTTAGCTCGGTGGAGACGGCGCACGAGGTTCTGCGCAAGCGCCAGACGAAATGAAGTTATACGTCTATTTCCTGACTGAGAATATTACTTTGGACCAGCTACCGCCCGGCATCTCAGACCTCGCAGTGCGAATACTAACTATCGACGACTTCGCCGTGTTGGTCAGCGACTTCGATAGCGATGCCGTCACGATCACTCGCGAAAATGCGTTGGCGCATGCCGCAGTAGTACGAAGCGTCCTTGATCGCACGACTCCTCTGCCATTTCGCTTCGGCACTTTAGTCACTGAACAGCAACTCAGAAGCTACATCGCAGCTCACAAGCCGTCGTTGAAAACCAATCTCGATTTGGTGCGTGGCTGCGTTGAGATGAGCGTGAAGATCATTTGGAACGTCTCACAGGATGACGATGTCGAACGAGAACCCGGCGAAGGAAAGCAAGGCATAGGCGCCAGGTTTCTTCAGGACAAGCGCCGGGAGATTCTCGGCGACGAGCGAAGAGCAGCACAAGCAGCAGAGATCTCCACTTGGCTTCGTGAGAGCGTTGTCGGCCTGGTTCGTGACGAGCAAGTTACTACACGTCCGTCTGAAAAGCTGCTTCTCGCGGCCGCCCATCTCGTTGAACGCACCAAAATCAAACAATATCGGAATAGAATAGCCGAGGCCCGGGCAAAACGTCCGGAACTCCGTTTTCTTCTGAGCGGTCCCTGGCCGCCCTATAGTTTTGCTAACATTGAGCTTGAGTTTAAATCGCAGTTCGGAGTAAGCTGATGAAGCTTTCCCCCGAAAATCCCCTAACGGCTGAGCCGGAGATTGAGACCGCGCACGTAGAAGAATTTGTGGAGCAACTTCGTTGCGTCACAGACACGCTGCCATCGCGGATCAATATCGATGCGCAAGGTGTCGAGCAAGGTCTGGCAAAGCTGGTGTTAACTTTGATTGAGTTCATCCGCCGTCTGCTCGAAAAGCAGGCTGTTCGCCGCATGGAAGGCGGGGATCTCTCACCTGAACAAATCGAAGAGTTGGGCTTGGCACTCATGAGATTGGAGGCCAAGCTTCAGGAACTAAAGACGCAGTTCGGATTGGCTGACGAAGACCTCAATCTCGATCTTGGTCCAGTTGGACGTCTGATTTAGTTGTATGCAGTCTTTGCGCGGCAGCAGTATGCGATGGTGGCGGTCATCTAAGCTTTTTGAGTAAAGCCGCCCCCTGATAGTGGAGGGCGAATGTCCAGCGAGCGGTCTACCCTTATTACGGCCCGTCCCCCGGGTCTGGTCGATGTTCTCGACCGTATTCTTGACAAAGGACTGGTGATCGCGGGCGACATCAAAGTGTCGCTGGCCAACGTAGAACTACTCACCTTACAAATCCGTCTGCTTGTTTGCTCGATCGATAAAGCTGAGCAGATCGGTTTGAACTGGTGGCGTTACGACACCAACCTGACGACACGCGCTGAGCGTGCCGAAGCCGAGAACCTCGAGCTGCGCGAACGTCTCGCAGAACTTGAACGCGAGATCCGAAAACTCGCCGCCGCCGGAGCAGTTGCAAGTAGTCGTGAGCAGAATCAAATTGTAGAGGGTCGAAAAGGCGCGCCGCGCAAAGCTAAACGCGCGCGGCGCAACGCGTAGGTGCGCATCCAATGCGTAGATGTTCGTTTTTTGGAAACTATAAAAGAAGGAACCGAAGCAAATGGCTGTCGAAAGAGCACCAGGCGGTACTAGTTTAATAGACGTCCTCGATCGTGTGCTCGACAAGGGGATCGTCATCGATGCGTGGGTGAGAATTTCGCTGGTGGGTATTGACCTGATCACGATCGAAGCTCGTGTAGTAGTTGCCTCAATTGATACCTACTTGAAGTACGCTGAAGCAGTAGGCTTGACGCCTGCGGTTTCGCGACCAGCAATGACGCCCGGAACCGAGCCGATTGAGAGCGAACGGCGTCGCATTTCAGTCGAAGTTGAGAAAAAATGAGGACAGCATTGACGTTGTAAATCCTGTATAAGGTTTTATGGGTGAAGTCCCCGCAGAGTTAACTTTTCGCACCGCGCTATCCATCTCGGACTACGAGCGGAACCCATATTTGCGGCAGTACGACGTCTTGATCGAGACGACGACTCAGATGCTTGCTACACCCAAGCTGAATGAGCGACTACTGCTGGCCCTCGAAGGCATCACCAACATCTTTGGTCATCGACAAGCTGCGATCGCAATCATCAATGAACGAGAAGCGGAACTGCGAATTCGCGCCGCGGTTGGTTTCGACGCGGACGGCGTCACTCGCGTCGAAATGCCTTTAGACTCGAGCGCCGCCTGCGTGCGCGTGATTCATGATGCGGTCCCGCTCTGGATAAAGGACGACGAAGCTTCACGTACTCTCTTCGATAAAATGCAATGGGACGAAGACGTCCTCGCGCTGCCTTTGTTTGGCATCTCTGAGATCTCACCCAGAGCCGGACGCGATGCGACCACCGGCTCGCGACTCCCTGCTCATTATTGGACTTTCGATGCAGGTTCGCGACTCGGCGTGCTCTACGTCGGTGCGTCAGAGAGTAAGTTCGATCCGCCTTCTCTACATCTACTCAAGCAATTCGCGGATCGCATTGGTGTAATCGCTTCACTCGCGATTCATCAGGAACGACTCGTCAACACCGTCACAAAATTACAGCGAGAACGACAGTGGATTGAATCGATCATGAAGTCGGTGGCCGATCCGATCGTGCTTACCGATCTCGACAACCAAATACTGCTGCAAAACCGTCGCGCTGAAGAACTGTTCAGCGGTTCGGCCAACGCCGGCGAAGGAAAACGGCGCGCGTTGAAGATGAACGACCTGTTGTTCTCAGCTTATCTTTCGAGCGCCACGGTTTCGTCGTCTGAAGTTATTCAAAGAGACATCACGCTGGTCGACCCGATTGAAGGTTCCGATATTCACTTCGAAGTCATTTCGACTCCTGCCGCCAACGCGCGTGGCGAGCCGCTCGGACTCGTATCGATCTTCCGCGACGTAACTGACCTGCGCGAAGCCAATGAAGAGCTGGCGCGCAACTTCGTCAAACTGCAACACGCGGAGGCCGAATCGCGTCGTGAGCGCGACCGGCTCGACTTGATCATTGAGAACGTAGGCCACCCGATCGTCGTGTGCGACTCAGCCGGCAACTTCATATTGTTCAATCGACGCGCGGAGTTGTTGTTTGAGGAGAAGGCGTCGTTCAGATCGCCCGCTGCTGCTGCCGTTCGTACCAACGCAGTCAAACTTACCTCTTTTATCTCCACGCTTGCTTCGGCGTCTGAGACCGGACGACAGGCGGAGATCGAGTTGATCGATCCGGAAAACGGTCGCATGTTGCCGATGGAGATAACCGCGCGGGAAGTTTTGGATCCGACAGGCCAGGTTACGGCGGTAGTCTCGATTCTTCACGACCTGACTGAGATACGCGAACTGGAGCGGCGTCGCGTCGAACAACAGTTGTTTGAATCGGAGAAGCTGGCCGCGGTCGGACGGCTTGCCGCCTCGATCGCCCACGAAGTGAACAACCCGTTGGAAGCGATCAAGAATGCTCTTTACTTAATGCAGGGCAATCCCGCTGGCGACGACAAGAATGCGCGCTTTCTTGGGATTGCGAGAAAGGAAACGGAAAGAGTTTCGCACATCATCCGGCAGATGCTGGGATTTGCTCGCCGGCCTGGTGAGGTTGATTGGGTCGACGTGAATCAGTTGCTGGAAGAGACGCTGGTCTTGATGGAGAAGAAGATGCGCCAGATGCGTATTCGTGTCAGCCGCTCATTGGATAGTTCACTGCCAAAGATCAGGGCACGTGCCGACCAGTTACGCCAGGTCTTTCTGAACTTGATCATCAACGCGCAACAAGCGATTGACGGTGAAGGAGAAGTAGTGATTTCAACGTTTCGCTACGAACCGTCACTGCAACCATCGATTCTGATCCAGGTCAGCGATAGCGGCGTCGGTATTCCTGAGGACGACGTCAATCGTATCTTTGAGCCGTTCTTCTCTACTGGCAAGAAGGGAACTGGTTTAGGATTATGGGTAACACAGGATATCGTGCGGCAACATGGCGGACGCATCGACGTGAGCAGCGAGCTTGGTCGCGGCACAACATTTAGCATCGTGCTTCAGATCGAGTCGCCCGTTCTTGAAAATCAGGAAAGCGAATCGAAGTTGCCTACAAAATGAGTCAAGCATTTGATCAATCCAGAAATGGTTCAGGCGCGGATAGTACGGGAATGTTTGTGCCGTCATTGAATGAGGCGCGCCTGCTCGTGGTCGACGACGAGGAAAGCCTGCGCATCACCACGGCCGCGATCTTTGAGCAAGAGGGTTACATCGTCGATACCGCATCGAGTGGTGACGAAGCGATAACGCTGATAACTAAAGCTGACTACGATCTCGTGCTCACCGACCTGCACATGGAAGGAGGCGACGGCCTTTCTGTGCTGAGCCAGATTCGACGCCACTCTCCGCTGACGATTTCAATCGTGCTTACAGGTTTCGCTTCCGTTGAATCAGCGATCGCCGCATTGCAGGAAGGTGCTTACGACTACCTCGTCAAACCCTGCGACATCGAGAGCATGAAGCACACGATTCGCCGAGGTGTCGAACACCGGCGACTGATGTTGGCAGAACATAAGGCGCGCACTGATCTCCAGCAGTTGAACCTCGACCTGGAGCAGAGAATCGAGCAGCGAACCGCGGAACTGAAACGGCTCAACGTCGAGCTGGCTGAAGCCAATCGCGCAAAAGACGTTTTCCTCGCCACTCTTTCTCACGAGCTGCGAACGCCGCTGACGCCGGTCGTGGGATGGATCAAGTTGTTACGCAGCGGAACTCTCGACGACAAAAGCGTCGCCCAGGCGCTGGACGCGATTGAACGCAACGCATGGTTGCAGTCGCGACTGATTGACGATCTGCTTGATACTTCACGCATCGCCACGGGAAAACTTCATTTCGAACCCAAGCCAACCGATCTGAATGTTGCGGTGAGAGCGGCGGTTGATACAGTGCGGACCGCTGCTGCCTCGCGCAATATCGAGCTCATCCTGTCATTATCGCCTTCCAGTTTGATGGTGATGGGCGAGCCTGTGCGTTTGCAGCAGATCGCGTGGAACATCGTTTCCAACGCGATCAAGTTCACTGATACTGGCGGTAGGGTGACGGTGAATACCGGAAAGAATGGTAGCCAGGTTTATCTTGAAGTGGTCGATACCGGTGTCGGGATCGAGCCAGAGTTTCTGCCGCACGTGTTCGATCGTTTCCGTCAGGCAGATGGCTCGACCTCGCGACGCCACGGAGGTTTGGGTCTCGGACTCGCTATCGCCGATGCGCTGACCAAGATGCATGGCGGCACGTTGGAAGCGCAGTCTGAGGGAGTTGGGCGCGGATCGTCTTTCACGCTCCGACTCAACCTGGCGCCCAGCGAAATCGCTGTTCCCGAACCAGTCGCACAAAAGATTCACTCCCTGGCTGGTCTGGACGTTTTGATCGTCGAAGATTCGCTGGACACGCTTGAGCTGTTAAGCAAGATCTTTGCTCGTGAAGGAGCGAATGTCACCACGGCAGCATCTGCGGCTGAAGCGCTTCAGAGTGCGGTTACTAAACGTCCGCACATCATCGTTTCAGACATCGGAATGCCGGAAATGGACGGTTATCAACTGCTCGATCAGTTACGCATCCTGCCCGGCCTGAGCGACGTTCCCGCCATTGCTATCTCCGGCTACGCGAGCGAAGAAGACCGCGAGCGCGCCCTTTCTGTGGGTTATCAGGCTCTAGTCCCCAAACCCATCGACGTCGACGTCCTCTTCACCCTCATCCAAAACCTCAAAACCCCCGCGTTGAAGTAGGAAGCCACAAAGAAGCACAAAAGACACAAAGGCAGCAACCGATCCTCTAAAGCCTGTAAATCCCAACTATTAGGGATTGACAAAACGCGAATTGTAACTATAATGGTTACAAAAAGGAAGGCCCGAGGTCCCTGAATAGTAGTTGATATGTCGACAAACAGCAGGTTTGCGGTGGCGGTTCATGTTTTGAGTTTGATGGCCTGGTCAGGCGAAGAACCCCTTAAATCCGAGCAGGTTGCGGAAAGCGTAAATACTAACCCAGTCGTCATCAGACGCATGTTGTTGGAACTGGCCGAGGCCGGTTTGGTGGTGTCTCAAACTGGTTCATTGGGCGGCTCGCGGCTGGCAAATGACCCCGCAAAAACTACCCTTCTGGACGTTTACCGAGCACTTGAGTGCGGAGGTGTCTTTTCGTTGCACCGGCAACCTCCCAGTCGTGACTGCCCGGTCGGCGTCAATATCGAAACTGTGCTGGGCGATGTGCTCCGGGAGGTCGATTCGGCGGTCGAGCAGGTGCTCGAAAAGATAACAATTGACGATGTCGTACAACGCTTGAAACCCTGCGGGGGTGCTGTGACATCGAAGACGATAGAGAAGAATGGTCGGAAGAAACATTACGACCAGAAGCAGTTAGCGGCCGCGCTCCGCGCGGGAACGAAAAGCCGGCGGGCACGGGCCTTTCGAACTGCATAACGAATCGCGAGAAAGGAATACTTATTTTGTCCAGGCTTGAAAAAGATCAAAGCGGTATCGAGCTCATGAATTCGGTCAAAGGCGAGTTTGTCAACCTCAGCGAGGAATTGACTGACGACGCCGTGTCGATAGAGGACATCGACGAAGTTTTACAAACGCTCGAAAGGGCTACCAGTGGTGAAACCGAAATCGAGGAGCCTTTGATCGAGGAGTCGTCGTCTGCGGTCGAATCCGATGAAGCGCTGAGCGAAGAGGTCGAGCTCGACCTCTCTGCCGGCGAAATGGATAAGACTTCAGATCCCATCCGCGTCTACATGCGCGAGATGGGCGTAGTGCCGTTGCTGACTCGTGAGCAGGAAGTGTCGATTGCGAAACGCATCGAGCGCGGACAAAAACGCGCCGAGAAGGCGATTGCGCGTTCGCCAATTGCCGTAGTCGAGCTCTTCCGCATCGGCGACGAGCTGGCTGCCGGCACGCTCAACATCCGCGACGTCGTGGCGTTCTCCGATCAGATGGAGACCGAAGAACACGAAGATCGCAGTGAAGAGTATCTACAGTGGACGATCGAAGGGCTCCAGAACATTCGACAGCTCTACAAGAGAGGTTTGAAGGAATACGAAAAGTTTGCCGACGAGGTGAAGGTCTCGCGCGGCAAGCGTTCGAAGAAACTGCTGCGCTATCGACGGAAGCTCGCGCGCACTCGATTGGAGATCGCGCAGGAGATCCGCAGTCTGCATTTGAAAGAGGCGGCTCGCCAGCGACTGATCGCGGCTATTGGAGCGGTGCACAAAGAGGTTCGCACTCTCGAGCGTGATATCGAGGCTCACTCCGAGAAACTCAAACGCAAGGGACTCAAGGTCGACAAGCAGAAGGAATTCAGAAAGCATGTCGCGACTGCAAAGAAGCGTTTGAAAGAGATCGAAGCGGAGCATCATCTGTCGCCGCTCGAGATCAAGCGTTCGCACCAGATGATTGCCATTAGTGAAGCGCAGACGGCGCAGGCGAAGCATGAATTGACTGAAGCCAACCTGCGTCTGGTGGTTTCAATCGCCAAGAAATATCAGAATCGTGGTTTGCAGTTTCTGGATCTGATTCAGGAAGGCAACCTTGGTTTGATGAAAGGCGTTGACAAGTTTGACTGGCGGCGTGGTTACAAGTTCTCGACTTACGCAACGTGGTGGATTCGCCAGGCAATCACTCGCGCCATTGCAGACCAGGCGCGCACGATTCGCATTCCGGTGCACATGATCGAAGTGATCAATAAACTCAAGAACACTTCGCGTGAGCTGGTGCGCGAACTTGGACGCGAACCGACGACCGAAGAGATTGCCAAGAAGATGGACACGTCTGTCGACAAGGTGCGCAAGGCGCGCAAGTTGATGCAGGATCCGATCTCGTTGGAAACGCCGATCGGTGAGAATGGCGACTCGCAGTTGGGTGATTTGATTGAAGACAAATCGAGCGAGAGCCCGGCTGCCCGTGTGATCACTTCAAACTTGCGCGAGATCGCCGGCGACGTGTTGCAAACGTTGAGTCCGCGTGAAGAGCGTGTAATTCGTTTGCGATTTGGATTGGATAACGGCGGTCACGAGCGAACTCTCGAAGAAGTGGGCCAGAACTTCAACGTGACGCGCGAACGCATCCGCCAGATCGAAGCAAAGGCGCTGCGAAAACTGCGTCATCCTTCGCGCGCGCGACTGTTAAAGAATTTCCTCGAAGGCGAGGGGCAATAAGTTAAGCAGATCCAGTTAGAAATTAGGAGCGACTAAATAATGAGTGAACATGTGAGAGAAGTGAGCGATAGCTCGTTTGAAAAAGACGTATTGGGTTCCGCCAAACCGGTATTGGTGGATTTTTGGGCGGAATGGTGTGCCCCTTGTCGCATGTTGGCGCCGACGGTTGCGGCTGTTGCCGAGCATTACGGCGACGCCGCCAGTGTGGTGAAGTTAAACGTCGACGACAATCCTTCAACCGCGCAGCGTTACGGCATCAAAGGCATCCCGACGCTGATTCTTTTCAGAGACGGAAAAGAGGTCGAGCGTGTCGTTGGCGCAACGAGTAAGGAGTCGATCACAAAAATGATCGAGAAGCACGTGACGGTGAAGGCCTAAAGCTTGTGAAGGATCGAGTGGTGAAAAAGCCGGGCGCGTTAGCGCCCGGCTTTTTCGTTGTTGCGCCCGGCAGGGCGCTCTTACTAGGGAGTGAAAGTCTCCTACGAACCCGACAGGGGGAATCGTTAGCTGGACGGCAAGGGTGTCCATCGTGAGGTGGAATCTGAAGGAAGCCGC
>Ga0070706_100000127_pt1 | contig 93237 bp, 52 predicted proteins | sample KBSK5501metaG_FD_65476 | JGI IMG/M metagenome (GOLD analysis project Ga0070706, IMG submission 65476) | Corn, switchgrass and miscanthus rhizosphere microbial communities from Kellogg Biological Station, Michigan, USA - KBS K5-50-1 metaG | ecosystem: Host-associated > Plants > Roots >...
ATTAATCCGGGCGCTGACTCTCGACCCCACGCGCTCTTACCAGCCGCTCGGAGGTCGCTGGCCTGTGCACAATGTCTTGCAACAGGCGTCCTCTATGTCCTGAGACAGGACAGTGGCGGAGGGAGAGGGATTTGAACCCCCGGTGGCCTTGCGGCCACGGCTGTTTTCAAGACAGCTGCCATCAACCGGACTCGGCCATCCCTCCGCGGGCGAGCACGAGTCTAGATAACTGATGAGAGGGGCGGGCTCACCGCGAGCCCGCCCCCGCGCTGCGGGATGCTTCCGCTCTGAAGGACTGTCGGGTCAGGCCGGGCGGATCTCCTCCAACCCGCGCATGTAGGGCCGCAGGACCTCGGGCACCCGGATCGAGCCATCAGCCTGCTGGTAGGTCTCGACCAGGGCCGTCCAGGTCCGCAGCAGCGCCAGCCCGCTGCCGTTGATGGTGTGGACAAAGCGCGGCCCCTCCCCCGGCGCCGTCCGGTAGCGCAGGTTGGCGCGCCGGGCCTGGAAGTCGTTGAACAGGGAGCACGACGACACCTCCAGGAAGCGGCCGACCCCGGGCGCCCAGGCCTCGAGGTCGTACTTCTTGTACTGGGCGAACCCCATGTCGGCGCTGCACATGGCCTTGACCTGGTAGTGCAGGCCGAGCCGCTGCAGCACCTGCTCGGCGTCGGCCGTCAGCGCCTCGAACTCGGCCATCGAGGTCTCGGGCGTGGTGACCTTGACCAGCTCGACCTTCTCGAACTGGTGCTGGCGTATGTAGCCGCGCGTGTCCTTGCCCGCCGATCCCGCCTCCGACCGGAAGCAGGGCGAGAAGGCCACGTACTTGAGCGGCAGACGCGATCCCTCCAGGATCTCCTCGCGGTGGAAGTTGGTCACCGGGACCTCCGCCGTGGGCACCAGCCAGAGGTCGTAGTCCTGGATCTTGAAAGCATCCTCCGCGAACTTGGGCAAGTTGGCGGTTCCCACCATGGAAGCGCTGTTGACCAGGTAGGGCGGGTTGATCTCGGTATAGCCGTGCTCGCCGGTGTGGATGTCTAAGAAGAAGTCGATCAGCGCCCGCTGGAGCCGGGCGCCGGCGCCCACCAGGAAGGCGAACCGCGCCCCCGAGACCCGCGCCGCGCGCTCCAGGTCGAGGATCCCGAGGGCCGGGGCCAGCTCGTGGTGCGGGCGCGCCTCGAAGTCGAAGCTCGGCTTCTCGCCCCAGGTCCGGATCACCACGTTGTCGTCCTCCGACCTGCCGACCGGGACCGAGGGGTCGAACACGTTGGGGACCTCGAGCAGGAGCCGGTCCAGCTCGGCCCTCAGCCCCTCCGCCTGGGCCACGCGCTCCTTGACCGCCGCCGCCAGCTCGCGCGTGCGCGGCAGCAGTGTCTGGTCCTTCGACCGTCCGAACTCCCGGGAGAGGTCGTTCTGCTGCGCGCGCAGCATCTCGGCCTCGGTCTGGGCGCGGCGCCAGGCCTCGTCGACCTCCAGCACACGGTCGACGACCGTCGCGTCCTCGCCCTTCTTGGCCACGCAATCGCGCACGTGGTCGGCGTTCTTCCGGATGTACTCGAGCGCCAGCATCAGCCCTGCCGGGGCGCCTCCTTGAGCTGGGGGAAAAGGAGCACGTCGCGGATCGCGGGCTGGTCGGTGAGCAGCATCACCACCCGGTCGAGCCCAATCCCCAGCCCCCCGGTGGGCGGCATCCCGTACTCCATCGCCACCACGAAGTCCTCGTCGAAGGGATGGGCCTCCTCGTCGCCCGCCGCGCGGGCCGCGGCCTGGGCCTCGAAGCGCTCGCGCTGGTCCAGCGGGTCGGTGAGCTCGGTGAAGGCGTTGGCATACTCGCGCCCCGCGACGATCAGCTCGAACCGTTCCACGAACCGCGAGTCGTCGGCGCGCCGGCGCGCCAGCGGCGAGGTCTCGACCGGGTAGTCGAGCACGAAGGTCGGCTGGCGCAGCCGGGGCTGGACCTGGGCCTCGAACACCTCGTCGAGCTCGTTCCCCGCCAGGTCGCGACCGCTGGTCTCCAGGACGAGGTCGCGCATGGTCTGGCGCCGGAAGGGTGGGGTGAGATCGATCTCCTCGCCCTGGTAGGAGGTCTTGAGCGGCGTCCCGGCCGCCTCGGCCGCCGCCACCAGGAGGTCCTCGGTCAGCTGCATCATGTCGTCGTAGGTGGCGTACGCCTGGTACGTCTCCAGCATCGTGAACTCGGGGTTGTGACGCGGCGAGATGCCCTCGTTGCGGAACGTCCTCCCCACCTCGTACACGCGCTCGAGGCCGCCGACGATCAGTCGCTTGAGGTGTAGCTCGAGCGCGATCCTCAGGAAGAAGTCGCGATCCAGCGCGTTGTAGTGCGTCTTGAACGGCCGGGCGTGACCGCCCGAGGCGACGTCGTGGAGGATGGGCGTCTCCACCTCCAGGAAGCCGCGCCCGTCGAGCAGGCCGCGCACGGCGGCGATCACGCGCGTGCGCTTCTGGAAGACCTCGCGGGACTCCGGGTTGGCGATCAGGTCGAGGTAGCGCTGCCGGTAGCGCGTCTCGACGTCCTTCAGGCCGTGCCATTTCTCAGGCAGCGGCCGCAGCGACTTGCTGAGCAGCTGAAAGTGGTCGAGGTCGACCGAGACCTCGCCGCGCCGGGTCTTGAAGACAGCGCCTTCGGCGCCGACGATGTCGCCGAGGTCGAGATCGACGAACAGGTCGTGCTCGGCCTCACCCAGGTGATCGCGCCGCGCCACCAGCTGGATCCTGCCCTCCCCGTCCTGGAGGTCCGCGAAGGCCATCCCCCCCATGCCCCTCCGCCCCACCAGGCGGCCGGCCAGCCGCACGGCCGCCGTACGCTCCTCGCCCTCGCGGAGCAGCGCGCGCGCCTGGGCGGTCGTGTGCGTGCGCTCGAAGCTGCGGGCGTAGGGCTCGACGCCGGACTCCCGCAGGCGGCGCAGCTTCTCACGGCGGTCGCGCATGACCGCGGGCATGTCGAACTGATCGTTCTCTTCGGTCACCGCCAGAGAAGCCTACGGGCTAATTGACGGCGAGGATCTTGACCCGGCTGGTGCCGGAAGGCGCGCTCCACTCGACCTCGTCGCCGGCCTTGTGGCCCAGCAGCGCGCGCCCGAGGGGGCTTTCGTTGGAGATCAGGCCGTGCCGGGGGTCGGCCTCGGCGGGGCCCACGATGGCGTACTTCTCGCTGCCCTCGCCAGTCTCCACCCTGACCGTGGTGCCGACGCCGACCACGCCCTTCTGGCGCTCGGCCTCCTCGATCACGACGGCGTTGCGGATCATGGCCTCGAGCGTGAGGATGCGGCCCTCGACCAGGCTCTGCTCGTTCTTGGCCTCGATGTACTCGGCGTTCTCGGCGATGTCGCCGAAGTCGCGGGCATGGCGGATGCGCTCGGCGATCTCGCGCCGCTTGCCGCCGACCAGGTCGTAGTGCTCCTCCTCGAGCTTGCGCAGCCCTTCCCGAGTCAGGAGCACCGGCTTTTCGTCCATGAGAGGCGGAACTATACACCGCGCCCGAAACGGGGTTTGGCGCCTAGAGAACGATCTCCTGGTCTTCGGCGGCGGGGAAGGCCAGCACTCTCGACCCGCCCCGTTGCTGGTGGTTGCCCAGCGCCTCCTCAACCAGGGCGTCGATCTGGTCGTCGGAGTGCAGGGGATCGTGGTGGAAGAACGCCAGCTGGCGGGCGCCCGCCGCCTCGGCCAGGGTCAGGGCGTCCTCGAACGTGGAGTGGCCCCAACCGGCGTGGGACGGGTACTCGGCCTGGCTGTACTGGGCGTCGTGCACGAGGAGGTCGGCGTCGCGGCACCAGTCCACCATCGACTGCACCGCAGCCGGCGTGCTCAAGCCCAGGGCGGGCTCCGTCCCGTCGGTGGGCTGCAGCTCGTTGTCGGTGGCGAACACGAGCGTGCGGCCGCCCTCCTGGATCCGGTAGCCGAGGGTCACGATGGGGTGGTTCAGCTCGTGCGGGGTGACCGTCATCCCGGCCATCTCCAGGGTCTGCCCCGGCAGCACCTCGATGAACTCCAGCTCGGCCGGCACCTGGTCGAGGCGGAGGGGGAAATAGGCCGGATCCATCTGGTCCGCGAAGGCGGCCTGCAGCGACTTGATCGAGCCCGCCGGTCCCACCACCGTCACCCGGGTGCCGGGCACGAAGGCCGGCCCGAAGAAAGGGAAGCCCTGGATGTGATCCCAGTGGGTGTGGCTGATCAGGACGTGGAGGTCGCGCGCGCCGTTCTGGGCCAGGTCGGCGCCGAGCTCGGCGATGCCGGAGCCGGAGTCCAGGATCAGGAGCTGGTCGGCCGAGCCGCGGACCTCGAGGCAGGTGGTGTTGCCGCCGTAGCGGAGGGTGCGGCGGCCGGGGGTCGGGCGGGTCCCGCGGGTGCCCCAAAAGCGGATTCTCACTGGCTCACCGGCGGTTGTCCGCACCCAGCAGAAGTTCCGCGTCGGGGCGGTAGGTGGCGGCGGCCTCGTACACGCGCTGGGTGATGAAGACGTCGAGCAGGTCCGGGTCCAGCTTGCCCTCGCCGGCCTCCGTCCTCAGGATCGCCAGCGCCTTCTCCAGGGGCACCGCGCGCTTGTACGGCCGGTCGGTGGCGGTCAGCGCGTCGTAGATGTCGGAGATCGTCATCATCCGCGTCTGGACCGGGATCTCGGGCGCGGTCAGGCGCCGGGGGTAGCCGGTGCCGTCCAGCTTCTCGTGATGGCCGTAGGCGATGGCGGGGATGTCCTTCATGGCCTTCGTCCAGGGGATCTTGGTCAGGAAGCGGTAGCTGTGGGTGACGTGGGATTCGATCTCCAGCCGCTCCCTCTCGTCCAGCGTGCCCCGCTTGATGGACAGGAAGTGGAACTCCTCAGGCTCCAGCAGAGGCCGCTCGACGCCGCCGATGTCCTCGAAGGTGCGCTGGGCCAGGAAGGCGAGCATCGACGCCTTGTCCTCGTCGAGCACGCTGGGCTCATTCGCCTGCCGCACGGCCTCGAGCCAGGCCTCCAGCTCCTGCCTCTCCGTGGCCAGCCGGCGGTCGATCTCCTCGAAGAGCTCCGGCGAGCCGCGCTCCTCCTCCGCCAGCCGCAGCTTGTCGAGCGCGTGCTTCAGCTGCAGGGACCGCTCCACGAACTCGAACCGGGCGCGGATGAAGTCGAGCTGCGAGGGGTAGAGCTTCTTTTCCTTGACCAGCACGTTTTCGCGCACGCCGACCTTGCCGAAGTCGTGCAGGAGGGCCGCATAGCGGATCTCCTTGAGCTGGTCGGGCGTGAAGGCCAGGTCCCGGTAGGCGCCGGCGGCGATGCCCGAGATCGACTCCGCCAGCCCGACCGTGAGCGCCGCCACCCGGCCCGAATGACCATAGGTGGTGGGGTCGCGGGACTCGATCGCGGTGACGCTGGCCTTGACGAAACCCTCGAAGACGGCCTGGATGGAGTCGAGCAGCGCCTTGTTGTCGAGGGCGACGGCGGCCTGGCTGGCGATCGACTCGATCATCTCGATGTCGTCGCGCCGGAACGGCGTGATCTCGACCTCGGCATTGGCCAGCGTCAGGCGGGTGTCGAAGGAGCGCTTGGCGTTGACCAGCTGGACGGCGCCCACCACCGCGCCCGCGTGGTCTCGCATGGGCGCGCAGAGCATCGACTTGGTGCGGTACGAGTGCTTCTCGTCCAGCGCGCGGCCACCCCACCCGAAAGGGCTGTCGGGAGGCAGCTTGTAAGCGTCGTCGATGACCTGGCTCTGCCCGTGCAGGATCGTGTACCCGACCATGCTGGACTCCGCCAGCGGCACCGTGAAGCTGCTGAAGGGCGCATCCAGCGAGTAGTTCTGGACCGAGGCGAAGCGCACGATCCGCTCCGCGCCCTCGCCCTCCACCAGCCACAGGCTGGCGCCGTCGGCCGCCGTCAGCTGGCGGCAGGTGCGGAGGATGAAGTCCTGCAGCTTGTCCATGTCGCGTTCCGAGGAGAGCGCGATGCCGATCCGGTTCAGCTCGGCGAACTGCTCGTGGTAGCGACCGGCCTCAGCGCGCAGCACGGCGTTCTCCATGGCCACCCGCAGCAGCGTGGCCAGGGCCACGGGCCCCGAGTCGGGCGGGATCTCCAGCGCGCGGCCGGTCCACGTCTCCGGTACCTGGGCGTCCGGCCCGACCAGCAAGAGGGCCGCCCGGTCAGGCGGTGGCGCCTGGCCGGCGGCAGGGGTCGCCTCCAGCCCCAGGCCGTCGAGGACCGCGCTCAGCACGGGATCGGGACGGAAGCCGGCGCCCAGCCGGACCGGGAAGGTGGAGACGGTCTTCACCGGCGGAGTTGTATCACTGGGAGCTTTGCGCGTATATCAGGCGCAGCCCGAGCACCGTGAGCAGGGGCTCCACGGTTTCGATCGCGGTCGTCAGGCTCGCCACCAGGTGCGCATGCCCGCCGGTCGCGATCACTTTGGGCTGCCCGCCCAGCTCGGCGGAGAAGCGCTTGACCATGCCCTCCACCTGGCCGACGACGCCCCAGATCAGGCCGGACTGGATGGCGGTGACCGTGCTGCGCCCGATGACCTCGGGCGGTTTCACCGCCTCCACCCTCGGCAGGCGGGCGGCGTGGGCGACCAGCGCGTCCAGGCTGACCTGGATGCCGGGCGCGATCGCCCCTCCCAGGTACGTGCCTTCGGCGTCGATGGCGTCATAGGTGACGGCGGTCCCGAAGTCGATCACGATCGCGGGACCGCCATATTGGCGGTAGGCGGCCAGGGCGTTGGCGATCCGGTCGGCGCCCACGTCCTTCGGGTTGTCGTAGGTGATGCGGACCCCGGTCTTGGTACCCGGCCCGACCATCAGGGCCTCGCGGCCCAGGTAGGTTCGGCAAGCCTCGGCGAAGGCGGGGTTGAGGGCCGGGACCACGCTGCCCACGACCACGCCCTCGACCTCGCCGGCGTCCAGGCCGCGGAGGCGGAGGAGCTGCAGCAGATCCAGGCCGACCTCGTCGGCGGTGCGATCCGCGTGGGTGGACAGGCGCCAGGAGGCCACCAGCTGCTCGCCGTCGTAGAGCGCCAGCGTGATGTTCGTGTTGCCGACGTCGATGGCCAGCAGCATGCTGGCCGGAACTCTAGGCGGTCGGGTTGTGGATCACGAAGGTCCCGCTGAACTTGCCCCCCTGGGTGCGGTCGTAGACGACCTTGCAGGAGGCGGTCACCGAGGCGCCGCTGTCAGCCGCCAGCGGCGCATCGCAGCCGCCGACCTCCTTGCCGGAGTCATCGGCCTTGAACAGGAAGTGGACGCTGGCGGTCCCCTCCCCCCGACCTCCGTTGTTGGTGAAGCCCGCCGTCAGGGTGCACCCGCTGTTGTCGCAGTTGGAGTAGGCGAGCGCCGGGTTGGCCGAGTACACGAAGTAGGGAGGCCAGGTGCTGGTGTCGGCGGAGTCGATGAACTTGGCCGGCAGCGTGACGTCGACCGGGATCCGGTAATCGGTCAGGTCCACCGCCAGCTGGCTCAGGTCGGGGCCGGCCTGGTGGCCGGCCGCCGTGCTGATCTGGAGCGGCTGGGCGGCGCCGCTACGCGGTATCTGGACGGTCACGGTGGAGGACGTGAAGGCGTTCGTGCGCACGCCGCTGACAGAGCTCGCCTGCGACTTGACGCCCTTGCCGGCCGCAACCTCGAGAGCTTTGGCGATCGACGCACGGTCGGTCAGCTGCAGGGCCAGGTTGGCGACCGGCGCCGCGGGGTACTTCACCCAGCGGTCGAAGACGGGAAACTTGAGCAGCTTGCCGAAGTAGTCCTTGCCCTGCATGTAGACGGCGCTGCCGTCGTCCTCGATCCGGACGGGGTTGCCGGCCTGGGTGATGGTGCCGCTGGCCCGGCGCCTGGAGTCGACCGCGAGGTCGATGTCATAGGTGACGTTGGAGTAAGTGACCGTCCCCTTCATGTGCAGCGATGGCGCCTGCGCGAAAGCCTGCAGGCTGGAGTGCAGGGTGGGCGCCGGCGGGGACTGCGTGCCGCAGCCGGCCAGCGCACCCACGGCCAGGAGGGCGGCCAGGAGCGGGAGGCGTGGGATCACTCGATCTTAGAGAGGCCCGCCGACCAGCCGCGCAGAGCCGCTCCCGCGCGCGCCACCGCCCGGACCCGGGCCGTGACCCGCGCCGGCTGGGGCGCGCCCGGCAGGTCCCGTCGCCGCAGTGACTCCTCGGCCCCCCAGGGGGCGGCGTGCCGGCCGGCCGCGACCTGGCGGCCGACCGCCCGGTGGGCCTCTCGGAAGGCGGCCCCTTCGGCCACCATCCGCTCGGCGGTGTCGGTGGCGTAGAGGTCGGGGTCGGCCAGGGCCGCGGCCAGGCGCTCGCGGTCGAACTCGAGCCGCTCCACCAGCAGCCGCGCCGCCTCCAGGCAGTCGGCCGCGTTCTCGATCGCCGAGAAGACCGCCACCTTGTCCTCCTGCAGGTCGCGGTCGTAGGCGAGCGGCAGGCCCTTGAGCACGGTCGCCAGGGCGACCAGGGAACCCAGCGCGCGGCCGCTGCGGCCGCGTATCAGCTCGGCGATGTCGGGGTTCTTCTTCTGGGGCATGATGCTGGACCCGGTGGCGATCTCCTCGGCCAGGCGCACGAAGCCGAACTCCGCGCTCGCCCACAGGACGACGTCCTCGCCCAGGCGGCTCAGGTGGAGCCCGATCACGGTGCAGGCGTAGACCAGGTCGAGGGCGAAGTCGCGGTCGGCGACCGCGTCCATGCTGTTGGCGGTGAGCCGGCTGAAGCCCAGCTCGCGCATCACCGTCTCCCTCTGCAGGGCCAGGGTGGAGCCCGCCAGCGCGCCCGCGCCGAGCGGCATCTCACCCGCCGACTCGTAGGCGTGCCGGAGGCGGGCCGCGTCGCGCAAGAGCGGCTCGGCGTGCGCCAGCAGGTGATGGCCGACCGTGACCGGCTGGGCCCGCTGCAGGTGGGTGTACCCGGGCATCGGCCAGCCGGCGTGCGCCTGCGCCTGCCTCGCAAGCGCCTCCACCAGCATCGCCAGCGCCCCCGTCAGCCCGGCCGCCGCGGCCCGGCACAGGAGGCGCAGATCGAGCGCCACCTGGTCGTTGCGCGACCGCCCGGCGTGCAGGCGGGCGCCGGCGTCAGGCGCCAGCTCGGTCAGGCGCCGCTCGATGGCGGTGTGGATGTCCTCGTCCGAGGGCTTGAAGTCGAAGCGGCCGCTGTCCAGCTCCCGCTCGACCTGCATGAGGCCCCTCTCCACCGCCCGCAGCTGGCCCTTGGTCAGCAGACCCGCCGCGGTCAGGCCGCGGGCGTGTGCCCGGGAGCCCTGGATGTCGTAGGGGTAGAGCTCGTAGTCGAGCTGGAGCGAGGAGCTGAAGGCCTCCAGCTCCGGGAGCAGGCCCTTCTTGAACCGCCCGCCCCAGAGCTTACCCACCGGAGGTGAGCTTCTTGACGTCCCCTCCGACCAGCGCCGAGAGGTCCAGCGAGTGGAGCTGGCCCTGGACCTGGGAGGCGGTGCGCACGCCCTGCCCCCAGAGCTTGATGAAGCCCGCCGCGGCCGACTGGTCGAACTGGTCGCCGCGGCCGTAGGTGGCCAGCTCCATCCGGTAGAGCTGGTCCTTCGACTTCACGCCGGTCTTCATCGAGGTGCCCTTGTAGAGCTTGAGGCGGACCTCGCCGTTGACGTGGCGCTGGGTGTACTTGACGAACGCGTACAGCGCCTCCCGCAAGGGGCTGAACCAGAGCCCGTCGTAGACCATCTGCGCCCACTGGGCGGCGACCACGTCCTTGAATCGGGCCACGTCCTTGGTCAGGGTGATGTCCTCCAGCGCCTGGTGGGCCTGGAGCAGGATCACCGCCGCCGGGGCCTCGTAGATCTCGCGCGACTTGATCCCCACCAGCCGGTTCTCGAGGTGGTCGATGCGGCCCACGCCGTTCTCGCCGCCGACCTGGTTGAGCGTCTCCACCAGGGTCACCGGGTCGACCGGCTTGCCGTCCAGCGTGACCGGCAGACCCTCTTTGAAGCCGATCTCGACGTACGTCGGCTCGTCCGGGCAGTCGCGCGGGTCCTGGGTCCAGGCCCAGACGTCCGCCGGCGGCTCGGCCCAGGGGTCCTCCAGGATGCCGGCCTCGACCGAGCGGCCCCAGAGGTTCTCGTCGGTGGAGTAGGGCGACTCCACCGAAGCGGGCACCGGGATCCCGTGCTGGGCGGCGTAATCGATCTCGTCCTCGCGGTTCATGCCCCACTCGCGCACCGGCGCCACCACCTTCAGCTCGGGCGCCAGGGCCTGGGTGGACACGTCGAAGCGGACCTGGTCGTTGCCCTTGCCGGTGCAGCCATGGGCGATGCCCTGGGCGTTCTCCTGGCGGGCCACCTGCACCAGCATGGCGGCGATCAGCGGGCGCCCGATGGCGGTCGCCAGGGGGTACTCCTTCTCGTACACGGCGCCCGCCTGCAGCGAGGGCCAGACGAAGAGCTCCAGGAACTGCTTCCTGCCGTCGACCACGTAGGCGGCGCTGGCGCCGACCTGCAGGGCGCGCCTCTGGATGGCGTCGAGGTCCTTCTGCTCGCCGAGGTCGATGGTCAGCGCGACCACGTCGTAGCCCTGGTCCTTGAGCCAGCGGATGGCGACCGAGGTGTCCAGCCCGCCCGAGTAGGCGAGCACCAATTTCTGGCGTGGGTCAGGCAATCTGCAGCATCCTCCTCAGCGAATCCGCGGCCGAGCGGTCGCTCAGCACCACGATCACCGTGTCGTCCCCGGCCACGGTGCCGGCCACGCCCGGGAGCGCGGCCTGGTCGATGTTCCAGGCCACCAGGTTGGCGGTGCCCGGCCCCGTCCGCACCACCGCCAGGAACTCGACCACCGTGATCTCCCTGACATGCTCGGCGAACACGGCGCGGGCCAGGCCGTTGGGACGGTAGCCCTCGGCGGTGCGCACCAGGCGCAGCTCCTGGATGTCGCGTGAGACGGTGGCCTGGGTGGCGCGCAGGCCGCGCTCGGCCAGCGCCCTGGCGACCTCCTGCTGCGTGTGCAGCGGCGCCGCCTGGACCAGCTCCAGGATCGCGGCCTGGCGGCGCCCCTTGCTGTCGGTCACCTGGCCACCTCCTTCATGAGGGCGACCGCCCGCTCGACCTCGGCGGCGGACATGATCAGCGGCGGGACCAGGCGCACGGTGTTGTCGTCGGTGGCGTTGACGACCAGTCCCGCCTCCAGGCAGCGGTTCTGGAAGTCCTTGGCAGCCGGCTCAGCGAAGACCATGGCCTGCATCATTCCGCGGCCGCGCACGCTGCTCACGCCGGGCACCTCGCCCAGTGACTCGTGGAGCAGCTCGCCCACCTCGGCGGCGTGCTCGACCAGGTGCTGGCTCTCGATCACGTCGATGGTCGCCAGCGCGGCCGTGCAGGCCAGGGGGTTGCCGCCGAAGGTGCTGCCGTGGTCGCCCGGCTCGAAGACGTCAGCGCGCGGCCCGGCCAGGCAGGCGCCGATCGGCACCCCGCCGCCCAGGCCCTTGGCCAGGGTGATCACGTCGGGGACGATGCCCTCGTGCTGGTACCCGAACATGCGGCCGGTGCGGCCGAAGCCAGTCTGTACCTCGTCGACGATCAGCAGCAGGTTCTGCTCGTCGCACCACGCCCGCAGCCCGCGCAGGTAGCCGTCCGGGGGCACGATCACGCCGGCCTCGCCCAGGATCGGCTCCACCAGCACCGCCACCGTCTTCTCGGTGGTCGCCTGCTTGACTGCCTCGAGGTCGCCATAGGGCACGTGCTTGAACCCCGGCACCAGCGGCGTGAACGCCTCCTGGTACTTGGGCTGCCCGGTCGCCGCGAGGGCTCCCAGCGTGCGGCCGTGGAACGACTTCTCGGCGGTGATGATCTCGAAGGCACCGTCCTTGTGCTTCTTGCCCCACTTGCGCGCGATCTTGATCGCCGCCTCGTTCGCCTCGGCGCCGCTGTTGCAGAAGAAGGCGCGGCTCGGAAACGACAGCTCGACCAGGCGCTTGGCGAGCGCGACCTGGGGCTCGGAGTAGTAGAGGTTGGAGGTGTGGATCAGGCGTGCCGACTGGCGGGCGACCGCCTCCGCGACCGCGGGGTGGGAGTGGCCCAGCAGGTTGACGGCGATGCCCCCGACCAGGTCCATGTAGTCCTTGCCCTGGTCGTCCGTGACGGTCAGGCCGTGGCCCTCGACGAAAGCCACCGGCAGGCGCTTGAAGGTGCCCATCACGTACCTCTGCTCGTCGTCGATCAGCTTTTGGTTGGGGGTGGTCATGGCGTCACCATGGTGCCGATCCCGGCCTCGGTGAAGAGCTCCAGCAGCAGCGCGTGCGGCGTCCGCCCGTCGATGATGTGGGCGTAGGGCACCGCGTCCAGCGAGCGTACCGCGGCCTCCAGCTTGGGGATCATGCCGCCGTCCGCCTCCCCCGAGGTGATCATCTCCTGGGCACGGCCGCGGCCCAGCTCGCTGATCACCTGGCCGGCCGCGTCCTTCACTCCCTCCACGTCGGTCAGCAGGATCAGCTTGGAGGCCCCCAAGGCCACCGCCAGCTCGGCCGCCACGGTGTCCGCGTTGATGTTGTAGGCATTGCCGTCGTAGCCGAGCCCGATCGAGGCCACCACCGGGATGTAGCCGCGGCCGATGAGGGCGTCGATCGGCTCCGGGTTGACCTGGGTCACCCTGCCCACGAACCCCAGCTCCGGGTCGTGGCCCTCCGCGATGATGCTGGGCCCGTCCTCGCCGGACATCCCCACCGCCTGCCCGCCGAGGCGGTTGAGGGCGGCCACCAGGTCGGGGTTGATCTTGCCGGTGAGGACCATCTTCACCACCTCCATGGTCGGGGCGTCGGTCACGCGGAGCCCGCGCTTGAACTCCGCCTTGAGGCCCAGCCGGTCGCTCATGGAGGTGATCTCGGCGCCGCCGCCGTGGACCAGCACCGGCAGCATGCCCACGTAGCGCAGCAGCACGATGTCGAGCAGCGTCTCCTCCTTGCGCTGCTCCATGGCCACGCCGCCGAGCTTGACCACGATCTTCTGGCCGTGGAAGCGCTTGATGTAGGGCAGCGCCTCGACCAGGACCCGCGCCCGCTGGTCGCTGGTCAGGTGGTCTCTCTTAGGTCGTGTAGTCGGCATTTATCCGCACATACTCCTCACTCAGGTCGCACCCCCAGGCCTCGGCCTCGCCCTCGCCCATCCCGAGCGAGGCGTGGACCTCGATCTCGGCCTCCGCGAAGCCGCGCCGCACCTGGTCGAGGTCGGCCTCCACGCCGGCCCCCCGGTCGAACACGGTGACTCCCGCGACCTTCACGGTCAGGGTGTCGATGGCCAGATCCGAACCGCTGTAGCCGAGGGCGCACACGATGCGCCCCCAGTTGGGATCGCCGCCGTGGATGGCGGTCTTGACCAGGCTGCTGGACGCCACCGCGCGAGCGGCCAGCCGGGCCTGCTGGTCGTCGGGCGCGCCCTCGATGCGCACCGTGATCAGCTTGGTCGCGCCCTCGCCGTCCTGGGCGATCTTGCGCGCCAGCCGGCGGGCGACCTCGAGCACGGCCGACTCCAGCGCGTCCGACTCCGGCGTGCCGAGCTGGACAGGTGGATTGCCGGCGGCGCCGTTGGCGAGCACCAGGAAGGTGTCGTTGGTCGAGCTGTCGCCGTCGACGGTGACCTGGTTGAAGCTGCGGTCGGCGACCCCCTTCACGACCGCGCCCGCCCAGCCTCGCTCGACCGCGGCGTCGGTGACGACGTAGGCCAGCATGGTCGCCAGGTTGGGGTGGATCATTCCCGACCCCTTGCACATGCCGCCCACACGCACTGTCGTGCCGGCCAGCTCGAGCTCCAGCTCGGCGGTCTTGGTGACCGTGTCGGTGGTCATGATCGCCCGCGCAGCCGGCGCGCCGCCCTTCGCCGACAGGGACTCACAGGCCAGGCGGATCCCGTTCTTGACCGCGGTCATGGGCAGGTAGCGGCCGATCACTCCCGTCGAGCCGACCAGCACCTGCGGCGGGTCGAGCTCAAGTCGATCCGCGGTCAGCTTGGCCATCTGGAGGGCGTCCCGGAAACCCTGGGCCCCCGTGCAGGCGTTGGCGTTGCCGCTGTTCACGACCAGCGCCTGGACCCGGTTCTGCTGGAGGTGGAGCTGGTCGATCACCACCGAGGCGCTCTTGACCTTGTTGGTCGTGAAGACGCCGCCGGTGTCGCAGGGGTGCTCGCTGTGGAGCACGACCAGGTCGTCCCTCTGCCCGCTCGGGATGGCGCCGGCGCCGGCCGTGAACGCCTTGATTCCGCAGGCCGCCGTGCCCGCCCTGAACCCTTTTGGGAAGGTGACGCCTACGGCCATTGCGGGGGCATCTCCAGCCCAGCCGTGCGGTCGAGGCCGAAAGCGATGTTGAAGCACTCCACGCCCTGGCCGGAGGCGCCCTTGACCAGGTTGTCGAGGGCAGCGGTCACGACGGTCTTGCCATCCTGGGCGCCCACGTTGACCAAGCACAGGTTGGTCCTGCCGGCGAGCTTGGTGGAGGGCGTCTGCGCGACCACCTTGGTGAAGGGCTGGCCGGCATAGAACTCGCGGTAGGCCTCGGCCAGCTGGTCCGGGCTGCCCGCGGCATCGAAATAGCAGGTGGCCAGGATCCCGCGCACCATCGGCACCAGGTGCGGCACGAAGGTGATCCGCGGCGCCCGGCCGTCGGGCGCCACCCCGGACAGCTCCTGCACCAGCTCCGGCAGGTGCCGGTGGCCGCCCAGCGCGTAGGCGGTGACCGCCTCGTCGACCTCGGCGAAATGGCTGCCCAGGCACGGGCTACGGCCCGCGCCGGAGACGCCCGACTTGGCGTCCACCACCACGTCGGAGGCGACCAGGCCCGCGTGCACGGCGGGCGCCAGGGCCAGGATCGAGGCCGTCGAATAACAGCCGGGGACGGCCACCAGCTGGGCCTTCGCGATCTCGTCCGCGTGCAGCTCGGGCAGGCCCAGCACCGCCCTGCCCAGCAGCTCGGGAGCCGGATGGTCCTGCCGGTACCAGCGCGGATACTGGGCGGCGTCCTTGAGCCGGTAGTCGGCGCTCATGTCGATCACGCGCGCCCCCGCCGCAAACCAGGCGGCGGTCCGCGTCGCGCCCGCGTTGTGGGGCAGGCAGCTGAAGATGACGTCGACCTGGGCGGGATCGACCTCCGCAGCGAAGACGCCATCGAGATCCAGCAGCGGGAAGATGTGCTGGTAGGATCTGCCGGCCTGGCTCCGGCTCGTGAGCTGCGCCAGCTCGACCTGGGGATGGGCGGCCAGGAGGCTGACCGCGGTCATCCCGGCGTAGCCGCTGGCGCCCGCCACGGCAGCTCTGATCTTGGCCATGAATGAATGATTATGCACTCAAAGCGCATAAACATGCTTCACATGAAACTCTGAGCATTGGTTGAGGGATCTCTTACAGAGGGTTTCTAGGCTCCTGTCCATGGCCTACGCCCCCCGCCCCGCCAACCGGTCCTCGGCGCTGGCCGCCGTCCGCTTCCTGGACCCCCGCGCGCTGGTGGCGGTGGCCCTGGCCCTGGCCGCGCTGGCGGCGGCTCTGACTCATCTTCCTCCCCTCTGGACCGCCGCCGCCGCGCTGGCGGCGGCGGGCCTCGGCTACAGCGCCCGCCGGCGCAACCTCAAGCCCCGGCAGCCGACCGTCGACCACGTGCGCTCGCTGGTCCTCAGCGTGCTCGCGATCCTGCTCGCCATGGCCGGCTTCGCGCTGGTCGCCCCCGCGCTGCTGGTGCAGCTCCAGCAGCGGCTCGCCCACTGAGCCGCTAGTGGCCCACGCCGGGGGCCGCTAGTCGAGCTTCGTGTAGAAGCAGCTTCTCTCGCCTGTGTGGCAGGCGGGACCGTGTGCGTGGACCTTGAGCAGGACGGTGTCCGAGTCGCAATCCAGCCGGACCTCGACCACGTCCATGTAGTGACCCGAGGTGGCGCCCTTCTCCCAGAGGCCCCGCTCTCGGGAGCGAAACCAGGCGCGCCCGCTCGCGCGCGTGCGCGACCATGCCTCCGCGTCCATGTAGGCCACCATCAGGACCTCGCCGGTCTCGGCGTCCTGGGCCACGGCGGGCACCAGGCCCCTGGAAAAGTCGGGCTGCTGCTCACTCATCTCCGAACTTCCAAACCGCGATTGGCCAGCTCCTCTTTCACCTGGGCGATGGAGAGCTCGCCGAAGTGGAAGATGGAAGCCCCCAGCGCCGCCTCGGCGCCGCCCTCGGTGAGCGCCTGGTACATGTGCGCGGCGCTCCCGGCGCCGCCGGAGGCGATCACCGGCAACCGCACCGCGGCGGACACCGCGGCCGTGAGCTCCAGGTCGTAGCCGTCGTGGGTGCCGTCCCGGTCCATCGAGGTGAGCAGGATCTCCCCCGCCCCCAGCCGCTCGCCCTCGGCCGCCCACTCCACCGCGTCGCGCCCGCTGGCGCGGCGCCCGCCGTGCGAGTAGACCTCCCACCCGGTCCCGCCCTCCCGGCGCCGGGCGTCGATGGCCAGCACCAAGCACTGGGAGCCGAAGATCTCGGCGCCGCGCGTCAGCAGCGCCGGGTCGGCCAGCGCGGCCGAGTTGACGGAGACCTTGTCCGCGCCGTGCGAGAGCAGCGACCGGATGTCGTCCGTGCTGCGCACGCCGCCGCCCACCGTGAGGGGGATGAAGACCTGGTCGGCGGTGCGGGCGACGGCGTCGAGGAGAATTTCGCGGTCGTCCGAGGAGGCGGTGATATCGAGGAACACCAGCTCGTCCGCGCCCTCGCGGCTGTAGGCGCCGGCCAGCTCGGCGGGGTCGCCGGCGTCCTTGAGGTCGAGGAAGCGCACGCCCTTGACGACCCGCCCGGCGTCCACGTCCAGGCAGGGGATGACCCGCTTAGCCGGCACCACAGATGTCCAGGAAGTTCCTGTAGACGCGGAGCCCGTCGGCCGCGCTCATCTCGGGGTGGAACTGAGTCCCCATCACGTTGGCCCGCGCCGCGGCGGCGGCGGGCGAGTGCTCGGTCGACGCGATCGCCTGCGGGGAGCGGTCGGGCGTGTAGGAGTGCACGAAATAGAAGTAGGCGGCGTCCTCGATGCCCTGCCAGAGCGGCGACCACTGAGTCTGGCGGAGGCGGCACCAGCCGATCACCGGCAGCCGGGCCGAGCCCTCGACCTTCACCACCGAGCCCTCGAAGAGCCCAAGGCCCGAGTGCACGCCGTGCTCCTCGGAGCGCTCGAACATCAGCTGGTAGCCGAGGCAGACGCCCAGGATCGGCATCCCCTTGCGCGCCAGCTCCACCACCCGCCGCCCGAGGCCGCCCTCCGACAGCCTGTCGAGGGCCGGCTTGAAGGCGCCCACCCCGGGCAGCAGCATCCCGTCCGAGCGCGCCAGCTCGTCCTGGTCGGCGACCAGGCGCGGCGACGCCCCGGCGGTCTGCAGGGCCTTCTGCACCGAGCGCAGGTTGCCGACGCCGTAGTCGACGATCGCGATCATCCGAGAAGGCCCTTCGAGGAGGGCACGTTCGGGCCGCCGCCCAGGGTCATGGCCTCGCGCAGGGCGAGCCCCAGCGCCTTGGCCGCCGACTCCGCGATGTGATGGCGGTTGCGGCCCCGGATGAGGTCGACGTGGAGCGTGGCCCCGACGTGGATCGAGAAGGCGCGCCACCACTCCTCGAGGGTCTCCGACTCGAGCCTGCCGATGCGGCCGCGCAGGGGCAGGTTGTAGGACAGGTAGGGCCGCTTTCCGAGGTCGATCACGACCCGCGCCAGCGACTCGTCGAGGGGCGCGTAGGCGGACGCGAAGCGGCGGATCCCGGCGCGGTCGTCGAGGGCCTTGGAAAGCGCCTGCCCGATCACGATCCCGGCGTCCTCCATCAGGTGATGAGGGTCGACCTCGACGTCGCCCGCGCCCTTGAACTTGAGGTCGAAGCCGCCGTAACGCGCGACCTGCTCCAGCATGTGGTCCAGGAAGGGCAGGCCGCTGCCCACCTCGATCAGGGCCCCGTGGTCGAGACGGACCTCGCACTCGATCTGGGTCTCGCGGCTGTTGCGCCTTACCAGCGCAGCCCGATCAGTCACGGGGTCCCCGCAAAATCGCAGATTTTGTGGGGTTTTCAGTCATCGCGCAGCCTGACCTCAACCGCGTTGGCGTGCGCCGTCAGGCCCTCCATGCGCGCCAGTGTGCGCGCCGCCTCCTGCAATCCCTGCAGGTCGCCCCGGGTCACCGAGGCCACGCTCGTCCGCTTCAGAAAGGAGTAGACGCCGAGGGGCGAGGAGAAGCGGGCGGAGCCCGAGGTGGGCAGGGTGTGGTTGGGGCCGATCACGTAGTCGCCGAGCGTGACCGCCGCGTAGTCGCCGAGGAAGACGGCGCCCGCGTTCTCGACCAGCGGCAGCCAGCGCGCCGGGTCCTCGGCCACGATCTCCAGGTGCTCGGGAGCGAAGTCATTCACGACCTGGAACGCCTGCTCCAGGTTGTCGGCGAGGATCACGGCGAGGTGTGCGGCGGCCACCACCTCGGCGCGGTCGAGCCGGGCCAAAAGGCCCGTGAACTCCTCCTCGACGGCGTCGGCCAGGGCGGCCGAGTCGGTGACCAGGACCGCCCAGGCCATCGGGTCGTGCTCCATCTGGGAGGCCAGGTCGGCGGCCACGAAGTCGGCGCGAGCCCGGCCGTCGGCCACCACCATGATCTCGGTCGGCCCGGCGATCCCGTCCACCCCCACCACCCCGTAGACCTCCTTCTTGGCCAGGGTGACGTAGATGTTGCCGGGCCCGGCGATGAAGTCGACGCGCGGGATGCCGGCGGTCCCGTAGGCCAGGGCCGCGATGGCCTGGGCCCCGCCCGCCCGGTACACCTCGTCCACGCCGGCGATCGCCGCCGCCGCCAGGATGGCCGTGGGCAGGCCGCCGTCGGCGGCCGGCGGGGTGCACATGACCAGCTCCCGAACGCCGGCCACCCGGGCTGGGATGGCGGTCATCAGCACCGTCGAGGGGTAGGCGGCACGGCCGCCGGGCACGTAGAGGCCGGCGCGCCTGACCGGGCGCGTGAGCAGCTTGAGGCCCGGCGGCCCGGCCACGTCGGCGAAGACCTGCGAGGCGTGGAACTCGCGGATCCGGCGCGCCGCCAGCTCCAGTGCCGAGCGCTGGGCGGCGGGCAGGCGCTGGAGCGCGGCCCCGATCTCGGCCCGGCCCACCGCGAAGGGCTCGCCGGCGGCCGGCGCCCAGCCGTCGAAGCGGCGCCCGTACTCGCGCAGCGCCGGGTCGCCCTCGGCCGCCACCCGGCGCACGATCTCGGCGACCGCCGCCCGCTCCTCGCGCAGCTCGGAGAGGTCGAGCCGGCGCCGCGAGAGCGGGCTGTCCAGCCAGTCCCCGACCCGGTACCGCTTAATCGGCATTCTCCACAGCCTCCCGGAGCCGCCGGACCACGTCCTGCACCTCGCGCGTGCGCGTCTTGAGGCTGACCGGGTTGGCGATCAGGCGCGTCGTCGACGCGCCGATCACGGCCACGATCCGCAGCCGGTTCTCGCGCAGCGTGTTGCCGGTCTCGGTGAGGTCGGAGATGGCGTCGACCAGGCCGACCTGGGGCGCCAGCTCGACGGAACCGTGCAGCCGCACCAGCTCCACGGCCTGCCCGATGGCGTCCATGTAGGCCTGGGTGGCCCGCACGTATTTGGTGGCTACGCGCAGGGACGGGGGCCAGGTCTCCGGTCCCCGCAGCGCCGACTTCTCGGGGACCGCGATCACCAGCCGGCAGGCGTTGGTGCCCAGGTCGACCAGCTCGTAGGTGCCCTGGGAGGGGCCGGCCTCCCACAGCTGGTCCTTGCCCACGATGCCGAGGTCGGCGGCGCCGTGCTCGACGTAGGCGTGCACGTCGGCCGGCCGCACGACCATCAGGCGCACGCCGTCCGCCTCCGCGAGCAGGCGGCGGCCGAGCTGCTGGGGCGTGATCCGGATGACGCCAGCACGGGCCAGGAGCGCCAGGCCGGGGCCCTGGATGTTGCCGGTGGGCAGGGCGATGGTGACCGTCAAGCCCGTGCCCCCGCCAGCCGTGCGACCGCCTGCTCGGCGGGCAGCCGCCGCAGCTTCTGCCCGACGGGCTGCCAGCTGACGGCGGCGGCGCCGGTGCAGTGCAGCAGGTGGCGCGCGCCCACGACGTCGCGCCAGGCGCGCGCCGCGGCCTGCGCGCGGGGCTGGGTGTCGACCACCGCCCGCATCCCGAACAGCCGGAGCGACGAGCCCAGCCGGAGCGCCCCCTGGAGCCCGGGCGCCGACCAGGCGATCGCGGCGTCCAGGCGCGGCAGTGCCGGCGGCTGCTCCGCATGGGCCAGGACCTCGCCCACCAGGTCAAGGTGGACCACGAAGCCGGTGCTCGGAGCCGGCCGGCCGAAGCGGGCCAGGAGGCCGTCGTAGCGGCCGCCCTGGGCCAGGGGGCGCCCCAGCTCGGGGCCGAAGCCCTCGAAGATGACGCCCGTGTAGTAGTCGAAGTCGCGGATGGCGCCGAGGTCGATGCTGATGGCCGCGCCCAGCCCGTGCGCGCCCAGCAGCTCGAAGACCCGGCGCAGCTCGGCCAGGGCCTTCTCGGAGCGCTGGTTGCGCACCAGCTCCCCGGCGGCGTCCAGGATCTCGGGGCCGCCGCGCAGCGCCGGGAAGCGCAGCAGCAGCTCGTGCTCGGCGCTGCGCAAAGGGGTGGCGGCCAGGATCTGCTCCAGCCAGACCAGGTCGCGGGCCGCCAGGGCCGCCTTGATCTGGGATTTGACCTCGGACCCCAGGCGGAGGCCGCCCAGGAGCCCCAGGAAGAACTCGGAGTGCCCGACGTCGACCTGGTAGCGGCGCAGGCCCGCGGCGTCCAGGCAGCGCACGGCGAGCGCGATCACCTCGGCGTCCGCCACCGCGCCCCCGGCGCCGATCAGCTCGGCCCCCACCTGCTGGGATTCCCGGCGGGAGGCAAAGCGCCCGCCGTCGTTGCTCAGGACCGGGCCGGAATAGCAGAGCCGGAGCGGCAGCGGCGCGGCGCGCAGCTGGCCGGCGGCGAGGCGGGCGACCGGGATCGTGCGCTCGCCGACCACCGCCAGCAGGCTGCCGTCAGAGTCGCTGAGCTTGAACAGACGCCGCTGCTGCTCGGGGCCCAGACCGCGGGCGAAGACGTCCAGGCTCTCCAGCGTGGGGGTCACCACGAAGCGGTAGCCCCAGCGCCGCATCTCGGCCAGGACGGCCTCCTGGACCGCGCGCATGGCCTCCGCCTCTTCGGGCAGGAGGTCGCGCAGGCCGGTGACCCCGCGCACGCCCGAGGTCAAATCAGGCTCGGTGAAGCCACTCCTTCGGGGTCATCCCTACCTGTCCTCGTCGTCGTCGTCGTCCGAGGCGGAGTCGGCTTCGTCGGCGAAGTCGACGGTCTCGGTCTCCTCGTCCACCTCGTGCATGCCTTCGTCTTCCTCGATGTCCAGCTCGACGCCCGCCTGCACCAGGTCTTCCTCGTCGTCGTCGGTGGGGAACTCGGCGTCGCGCTGGATGAGCGCCTCGCGGGCGTAGGGGCGGAAGGCGACCTCGCGCTTCTGGCGCATCGGGAAGGAGGGCTTGCCGGCGAACTTCGGGTCCTGGTAGGTCTCGCGCACGATCACCCGGATCTGGCCGTTCTCGCAGCCGGTGACACCCGCCTGGTAGCGGTTGCCGCCCTGCATGAACTTGATCAGGCGGCGCGCCATCTTGGCCTCCAGCTGGCCGAGCTTGATTCCCCGCAGGGTGGTGACCGTGATGGCGTCGCCGGTCACGCTCAGCTCGGCGATGTCGCCGGCCACCACCTTGTCGCAGACCTTGGGATCGTCGACCGCCTCCAGCTGGGTGATCACGGTCTTCCCCATCTCCTCCACGAAGAGGTTGAGATCGACCCGGGTGACACCGGTCTTGATGTCGTCCTTGTGCTGGATCAGGACCTCGAGCTTGGAGCGGTTCTTCTTGGCGACCGTGTTGAAGGGGTTGAGCTTGAGGCTCTTCTCGTACTGGTCGCGCGCCTCCTCGAGGCGGCCGAGCTCGGTCAGCGCCTTGCCGAGGCGGTTATAGGCCTGGTCTTCGGGACCGAAGTTGTCGAGGATGAGCTGGTTGATCTCGACGGCCTCGTCCCAATTGCTCTCCATGGCAAGCCGGATGGCATCTTCTACGTACTGCGAGCGAGGCTTGACGTGCTCGCCGGTCGGGGTTTTCAAGGGCGCGCGCTCCTGCAGATGGGAGGGGAGTAGAGGCCTGAGTATAAGGATCGCGGGAACGCTGATTCGGGCCGCCGCTTGACACCGCCCGCGCCCCTGCACACACTTGGCGGCGGAGTAGTGGGTCGGCCACCCGGTGTGGCCGCGGCCCTCGCCGGCGCACTCTCGCCCCGACCGGACCCCAATTCGGACCGGCGGGAAGAGGGCGAGGGACAGACGTGGCGCCCGATTGGCGTCGAATTCTCACGATCTCGAAAGGGGGAACCATATGAGATTGAGCAGGCTCAAGGCGCTGGCGCTGCCGGTGGCCGCGGTCTTCGCGACCGTGGCGTGCGGCGGCGGCGGCACATCTGGCGGGGGGTCCAACAAAGGGACCATCGTGCTCGCCAGCGACTACCCGGCTTCCGGCGGGGAGGCCTCGACCGGCATCCCCGAGCAGCAGGCGGTGGCTTTCGCCGTCTCGCAGCACCAGACGATCAAGGGCTTCAACATCGTGTACAAGCCCTTCGACGACGCCATCAACGGCGTCCACGACCCCCAGAAGGGCGCGCAGAACGCGACCACCATGGCGGGTGACTCGAGCATCCTGGCGATGGTCGGGCCCAACAACTCGAACGTCGCCAAGGCCATGATCCCGATCCTGGCTCCCGTACCCCTGGTCATGCTCAGCCCGGCGAACACCAACGAGTGCCTGACCAAGTCCTTCCCTTACTGCAACCCGGCCCCGTCCGAGCTGCGCAAGGGCTCGACCAACAACTACTTCCGGATCGCGGGCACCGACGACGTGCAGGGTCCGGCCATGGCCGTCTACGCCTACCAAACGCTCAAGCTGACCAACGTCGCGGTGTTCTCGGACAACGAGACCTTCGGCAAGGGCGTGGCCGACAACTTCCAGAAGAAGTGGGTGGCTCTCGGTGGCAAGGTCGCCGTCCGTAACGACTACGACGCCAAGAACACCTCCGACTTCAAGACCTACATCAACTCGGCCAAGGCGGGTGGCGCGCAGGGCGTCTACATCGGCGCCACCACCGGCAACAAGCCATGCATCTTCAAGGCCCAGATGAAGGGCATCCTGGACGTCCCGCTGCTGGGTCCCGACGGCTTCGCCCTCGATCCCCAGTGCCTCAAGGACGCCGGTGACAACGCCGCCAACATCTACGGCACCACCGCCGGCTCCGACCCGGTGGCCGGCAAGGACCCGGGTGCGGCAGCGACCATCGCCGCCTACTCGAAGGTCTACACCAAGTCGACCGACATCGCGACCTACACCTTCCAGTCCTACGACTGCGCGATCCTGCTGCTGGACGCGATCAGCCGTGCCATCGACACCGCCGGCGGCAACAAGCCGACCCGGGCCCAGGTTCGGGACGCGGTCGCCGCGACCAAGAACTTCAAGGGCATCACGGGGACCTGGACGTTCGACCAGAACGGCGACATCACGACGCCGGTCTTCTCCTACTACCAGTCCGACCCCGGCAACACGGCCGACAGCGGCTGGAAGTACATCTCATCTCAGGGCGTGGCTTCGTCCTAGACGTCAGCACAACCTGGAAGAAGGGCCTCCCCGTTTGGGGGGCCCTTCTTTTCGTGTAGGCTCCCCCGAAGTCGTGGATGGCTCGCCCGCCGACACCGCCCAAGACCCCGTGGCCGAAGAGCTTGGCGCCGACGATCCCGAGGCGATCGCGGCTCGTGACCAGGCTTGGACGAAAGGCCTGCTGGCCGTCCGTGCCGACGCCGTGGGCTCGCGCTGGGTCAGGGCCCTCCGCTGGGTGGTGCTCGCCATCGTGGTCGTGGTCCTGGCGATCATGGCCCGCAACATCGCCACCCACGGACTCGCCTATTTCCTGCAGACCATCGTCTACGGGCTGGGCAGCGGATCCCTGTACGCCCTGATCGCCCTCGGTTACACGATGGTCTACGGGATCATCGAGCTGATCAACTTCGCCCACGCCGACGTGGTCACCATCGGCGGCTTCATCTCGCTGACCATGGTCACCGCCTTCGGCTTCAAGGAAGGGGTGGTCAACGGTCCCCTGGTGCTGATCGCGCTGGTCCTGATCACGGCCGCCACCATGCTGCTCTGCGGCCTCCTCAACATCACCATCGAGCGGGTCGCCTACCGGCCACTCCGCAACGCGCCCCGGGTGTCTCCGCTGATCACCGCCGCCGGCATGTCCTTCGTGCTGGAGGGCCTGATGTTCCTCTGGAAGGGACCGGTCAACAACCATTACCCGGACCTGATTCCAGCCGGGTCGGTGACCCTGCTGGGGACCACCGTCCGCATCAAGGACGCCCTGGTCGTCCTGCTGGCGGTCGTGCTGGTGTTGGCCCTGGACACCTTCGTCAACGCCTCCAAGCTGGGCAAGGCCATGCGCGCGACCGCGCAGGACCGCGACGCCGCCTCGCTGATGGGCATCGACATCAACCGCACCATCGCCGCCACCTTCTTCATCGGCGCCATGCTGGCCGGCGCCGGCGGCACCGCCTACGGCCTCTACTTCGGCAACATCGTTTTCGACCTCGGCTTCGCCACCGGGCTGATCGCCTTCACGGCGGCCGTCCTGGGCGGCATCGGGAACATCCGCGGCGCCGCCCTGGGCGGCCTCTGCATCGGCATGTTCGAGGCCTTCTGGAACAGCTACTTCCTGTCCGAGTGGACGCAGGTGATGATCTTCGTGATCCTGACCATGGTCCTGCTCTTCCGGCCAGCCGGCCTGCTCGGCATGCGAGTGCCGGACCGCACATGAGCTCACCCCAAAAAATCTGGCGATTTTTCGGGGGCCCCGGGTGAGCTCCGCAGCCCGTTCACGCCCGGGGCCGCGGCGAGGCCGGATCCGGATCGGCCGCTTCGACATCGACCTGCGCGATCGCAACACCCTCGTCTACCTGGCGCTCCTGGTCGGCGCGCTCGCCTTTCCCATGGTGGCCGACTTCGCCACCGGCGGGGAAGGCGGCTCGATCGTGCTGCTGGCGGCGGACGCCGGCGTCTACGTCCTGCTGGCGCTGGGGCTCAACGTGGTGGTCGGGTTCGCCGGGCTGCTCGACCTCGGCTACGCGGCCTTCTTCGCGATCGGGGCCTATACGTTCGCGCTGTTCGCCTCCGGCTCGCTCTTCCACACGCCCATACACCACGCCGTCCACATCCCGTTCTGGTTCCTGCTGGTGGTGGGCGTCATGATCGCCGCCACCGCGGGCGCCCTCCTCGGGGCCCCCACGCTGCGGCTGCGCGGCGACTACCTGGCCATCGTCACGCTCGGCTTCGGAGAGATCGTGCCCCGGGTCTTCCGGAACGCGGGCGACTGGACCGGCGGCGTGAACGGCCTCTCCGCCCTCGACAACCCGGTGCTGCCCTTCTGGATCGACGGGCCCTGGGCAGGGGACCAGCTGGCCGTGGTCAAGAACCTGGTCTTCAGCGTCGCCAACCCGGTCGCCTGGTACGTGCTGATGCTGATCCTGATCGTGATCAGCGTGATCCTGCTCAACAACCTTCGCAAGTCACGTCTGGGGCGGGCCTGGGTCGCGATCCGGGAGGACGAGACGGCGGCCCAGGCCATGGGCATCAACACGGTCACCACCAAGCTGCTGGCATTCGCCATGGGCGCCGCGACCTCGGGGTTCGCGGGCTGCTTCTACGGCGCCAAGCTCTCGTTGGTCAGCCCCGAGAACTTCCAGTTCCAGGTCTCGATCACGATCCTGGTCATGATCGTGCTGGGCGGCATGGGCAACATGCCGGGCGTGATCGTGGGCTCGCTGACCATCTACCTGATCCTCTTCAAGATCCTGCCCGACGCCCCCAACCAGGTCCACAGCCTGCTCGCCTCCCTGAACCTGGCCGCCGTAGACCAGCCGAACGGCGACTGGCCGGGCCTGGGCGAGTTCGTCTCGCGGCTCAAGTTCCTGCTCTTCGGGCTGATCCTCGTGATGACCATGCTGTTGCGGCCCGGCGGGCTGATTCCGAGCCGGGCGGAGATAGACATGGAGAGGGCCCACAAGGAGGAGGCCGTCCTGGAGGGCGTGGCATGAACGTATGTCGCGACGATCATCGGTTCCCTCCCCGCTGGCCGGGGAGGGCGGAGCGAGGGGCATGAGCATCGCCAAGGCCGCCCCCGAGGCGGCGGGCAACATCCTCGAGATCCGGAAGGTGACCAAGCAGTTCGGCGGCCTGGTCGCGGTGGACGCCGTCGAGTTCGCGGTGCGGCGGGGCGAGATCTTCTCGCTGATCGGCCCCAACGGCGCCGGTAAGACGACGCTCTTCAACTGCATCACGGGCATCTACCCGCCGACTTTGGGCGACGTCGTCTACAACGGCCAGAACATCTCCGGCTCCCGGCCCCACAAGGTGGCCAAGATGGGCATCGCCCGCACCTTTCAGAACATCCGCCTCTTCGGCTTCATGACGGCTCTCGACAACGTGAAGGTCGGCCAGCACGTCCGGATGCACGCCAAGCTGTGGGACGCGATGCTCAAGACGCCGCTGGCCCGGCACGAGGAGGCGCGCGTGCGGGACCGCGCCTACGAGCTGCTCCGCTATGTGGGCATCGAGCGCTTCTCCGACTATTACGCGCGCAACCTTCCCTACGGACAGCAGCGCCGTCTGGAGGTCGCGCGCGCGCTGGCCACCGACCCCCAACTGCTCCTCCTCGACGAACCGGCCGCCGGCTTCACGCCCCAGGAGAAGGTGGAGCTCATGAAGCTGGTGGAGAAGATCGTCGCCGACGGCACCACGGTCTTCCTGATCGAGCACGACATGAAGGTCGTGATGAGCATCTCCAAGCGGATCTGCGTGCTCGACCACGGCGAGGAGATCGCGCTCGGCACCCCCGACGTGGTCCGCGCCAACCAGCGCGTCATCGAGGCCTACCTGGGCAAGCAGAACTGATGGCGCTGCTCGAGCTCAAGGGCGTGGACGCCTTCTATGCCCGCATCCAGGCCCTGCACGGAATCAACCTCACGGTCGACCGCGGCGAGATCGTGGCCCTGATCGGCTCCAACGGCGCCGGCAAGACAACCACCCTGCGCACCATCAGCGGGCTGATGCACCCGCCCGCGGGAACGATCACCTTCGACGGCCGCGACATCACCCACACCGCACCCCACAAGATCGTCGGGCTGGGCATCTGCCAGGCGCCCGAGGGCAGGCGCCTCTTCCAGCGCCTGACCGTCCAGGACAACCTGGAGATGGGCGCCTACAGCCGCCGCGACAAGGGCGGTATCCGGGACAGCTTAGAGCGGGTCTTCAGCCTCTTTCCCAGGGTCAAAGAGAGGCGCCACCAGCTGGCCGGGACGCTGTCCGGGGGCGAGCAGCAGATGGTCGCCATCAGCCGCGCGCTGATGGCCAACCCGCGGGTCCTGATGCTGGATGAGCCGTCGCTGGGGCTGGCGCCCATCATCGTGGACACCATCTTCGAGATCATCAACGAGATCAACAGCTCGGGCGTGCCCATCCTCCTGGTCGAGCAGAACGCGGTCAAGGCCCTCAATGTCGCCCACCGCGCCTACGTGCTGGAGACCGGCACCATCGTCAAGACCGGACCGGGGAAGGAGCTCGCCCAGTCCGAGGATGTGCAGAAGGCGTATCTCGGGATCTAGGCCGGCCGCGGCGCTGCTCGCCGCCTCGCTGCTGGCCGCGTCCTGCTCGACTGGCGGCTCCGGCGGCCCGGCGTCGGGAGCCTCCTGCGGATCGCGGACGATCAAGATCGCGGCGGACTTCCCGCTCACCGGCGCCGACGCCGGCAACGGCCTGCCGGCCGCCCACGGCGCCCAGTACGCGGTGGAGTCGAAGGCCTGCGTGGGCGGGTCGTTCCGGCTGCAGTTCGTGGCCTTCGACGACGCCTCGGCGGCGACCGGCGCCCACGATCCGAAGACCGGGCAGGCCAACGTCGAGAAGCTGCTGGCCGACCCCCAGGTGCTGGGGATGGTGGGGCCGCTGGACTCCAACGTGGCACGCGCCGAGCTGCCCACCGCCAACCTCAACAACCTGGCCATGATCAGCCCCTCCAACACGGATGAGTGCCTGACGCAGGCCCTCCCCTACTGCGCGGTCCCGCCGGCTCAACTTCGCCCGGGGGGCGGCAACGATTACTTCCGGCTGGCGGCGGACAACACCCTGCAAGGGCCGGCGGCCGCGGACTTCCTGACCGGCACGCTCAAGCTGAGCGCGGTGGCCGTGCTATCCGACAACGAGACGCTGGGCAAGGGCGTCGCCGACGGATTCAGCCAGGAGCTGAAGGGCCGGGGTGGGCAGGTCGTGCTGCGGCAGGACTTCGACTGGCGCGCGCAGAACGACTACGGACCCTTCTTCCAGCTCGCCAAGGAGCAGGGCGCGGCCGCCGTCTTCGTCGGGATGACCTCGCAAACGCACGCCTGCACAGTGCGGGCGGCGATGCGGGGCCGGCTCGACGTGCCCTTCCTGGGACCCGACGGCATCGTCGACGACCAGTGCTTGAAGGACGCCGGCGGCAACGCCGCCGGCATGTACGGCACCGTCAGCGTCGGCGACGCCACCCAGTCGACGGATGCGACCGTTCGGGCCGTGGTCGCCCAGTACCGCAAGCGGTACCCGAGCCCGGCCGACCTGGCCACCTTCACCTTCCCCGCCTATGACGCGGCGGCGCTGCTGGCGGACGCGATCGGCCGCGCGGCGGCCTCGGCGGGCGGGTTGCCCACCCGGCTGCAGGTGGTTCACGCGGTGGCCGCGACCAGGAACTTCAAGGGCACGACCGGGACCTTCTCCTTCAACCCCGGAGGCGACGCGCTGCAGCCCACGGTCGCGGTCTGGAAGGCGTCTGGCAGCTCCTGGGTCTTCGCGACCCAGTTCGCGCAAGCCCGCAACGCGGGTTAGCCGGGGTGGGGCGTGTAGCTCGCGTAGAAGAGATAGCCCAGCAGGAGCACGAAGAGCCCGTACTCGAGCAGCACGTTGCGGCTCAGGGTCTCCTCGACCGTGTGCCTGATGATGCCCCGGTTCACATACCAGAGGAAGACCAGGATCGCGGCCATCGGACCCTCCTGATAGGACAGGTAGACCGTGATCGCCCAGGAGAAGAAGGTCACCAGCTGGGCCACGAAAATCGAGAACAGGAAGGCGCGGCGGGGCGGCATGACGCGGCCGAGTGAGCGGAACGACCGGTAGGTGGCCAGGGCCGAGATCGCGAAGATCCAGCCCAGGCGCAGCGGCAGCGGCAGGTTGACGGTGAGGACGACCAGGAAAGCGGCGGCCATGGCCAGGACCATGACCGTCTCCTGGAGGACGACATGGCCCGGCTTCTCGCGCTCCCGCAGGCGGCGGTGGTCGAGCCAGCCCGAGACCACGAATCCCGCTCCGAAGACCCCCACCATGGCGTCGAACTTCCACCACTCCATGGGGAAGGTGGAGAGGCCGGCGACCGCCACGGCGCCGATCGCGACCGGGATGTAATTCTCGACCGAGGGCGGCCCCTCGTCGGTGCGCAGGTAGCCGAGCAGGGCCGGGAAAGCCAGGACCAGGAGGCCGGCGCCGAAGGCCCAGACCTGGGTGGGGGCCACCAGCTCGGACTTGAAGCCCAGGCCGAGCGCGACCAGGACCAGGCCCACGAAGACCAGGAAGCGCCCGTCGCGGCGGTCGGAGATGTCCACGGCGTGGGCGACGTGAAGATCAGGCGGCGGTGGCGTCTTCACGAAGGCGCCAGTTTAACCATCGATCAGCTTTGAACCCGGCCGTACCGATCTTCGAGCCGCACGACATCGTCGATCTCGGGGGTCGAGACCTCGAAGATGTCGGAGTCCTCGATGGCCGTGATCCGGTGCCGGGTGCCGGGCTTGATGCGCACGGTGTCCCCCACGTTCAGCCGGTAGCGCTTGAGCTCGCCCGACTCGTCGCCCAGCTCGAGGTCGAGCACGCCCGAGGCCAGGTACAGGGACTCGTCTTTCTGCTCGTGGTACTGGAGGGAGAGCGCCTCGCCCCGGTTGACGTGCAGGATCTTGCCCAGGTAGCGGCCGGTGACCGCCCAGCGGATCTCGTAGCCCCAGGGCTTTTCCACCCGGGTGTCCTCGCCCCGCTTAACCTCCGCCATGACCGCCCAGGCCCACCAGGGCCTCCAGCTCCGCCAGCCGCTGCTCCACGGCATCGGCGTCCCTGGCTTCGGCGTAGACGCGGATCAGGGGCTCGGTGCCGCTGGTCCGCAGCAGCACCCACGACCCGTCCTTGAGAAAGAACTTGAAGCCGTCGTCGTCGCGCACCCGCTCGACCTCGACCCCCGCCACGCTGCGCGGCTGCTTCTCGCGGAGGGTCTCCAGGATCCGCTGGCGGTCCTTCTCGTAGCTGTCGCGCGGGAGATGGATGTCATGGCGCGCGTACGCGTGAGGGCCGACCTTCGCCTCCAGGTCCTCGAGCAGCTGGGAGATGGTGCGCCCGCTGCGGACCATCATGTCCGCGAAGCAGAGGCCGGCCAGGATGCCGTCCCGCTCCGGGATGTGGCCCCGGATCGCGAAGCCGCCGCTTTCCTCGCCGCCGAGGACGGCCCCCGTCTCCATCATCTTGGGAGCCACGTTCTTGAAGCCGACCGGGACCTCGTACACCGGCACCCCGTACTGGCGGCCGAGCTCGTCGGCCATGTGCGTCATGTTCAGCGAGCGCACCACCGGTCCCTTCCAGCCCCGCGTCTCGATCAGGTAGACCATCAGCAGCGCGTACACCTGCAGCTGGTTCACGAAGCGGCCGGACTCGTCGATGATCCCCAGCCGGTCGGCATCGCCGTCGGTGCAGATGCAGAGGTCGTAGCCGCCGCTCTGCATGGTCTGCAGGGCCTCGTCCAGGTTGTCCGGGATGGGCTCGGGGTTGAAGCCGCCGAAGAAGGGGTTGCGCTGGCTGTGGAGCTCGATCACGGTGGTCGAGCCGCCTCCCAGCAGCTCCTCGACGTAGCCGTAGCCGCTGCCGTACATGACCTCGTGCAGGACGCGCAGGCCGCCGACCCGGATGGGGTCGAGCTCGATCATGCGAGCGATCTGCGCGTAGTACGCGGGCCGGGGGTCGTAGCGCTCGATCAGCGGGTCGCCGGCGGGGGCGCGCTCCACCCCGCCGGGTCCCCGGGCGGCGAGGGCGTTGATCCGGCGCTCGAGCTCGGCGATCACCTCGGCCGGTGCCGAGCTGCCGGTCTCCGGCTTGTACTTGAGGCCGTTGAAGATGTACGGGTTGTGGCTGGCCGTGATCACCGCGGCGCCCGCGGCGTGGCGGTCGATCACCGTCCAGGAGGCGACCTGGGTCGGGGAGGGCCGGTCGAAAAGGAGGCTGCGGATGCGATTCCCGGCCAGGACGCGGGCCACCTCCTCCGCGAAGACCTCCGACGCGAAGCGGCAGTCGTAGCCGACCACCGCCAGCTGGTCGGGACCCTTGGCGGCCAGGTACTCGGCAACCCCCTGGGCCGCATAGCGCAGCGTCTCGTAGGTGAAGTCGTCGCCGATCACGCCACGCCAGCCGTCGGTGCCGAACTTGATCTGCGGCGGCGCCCCCATGCCCGACTTCAAAGGTACTAGACCCACAGGTAAGGCCCGGCTTCGCCGGGCCGATTGAGTCCGTGGTCCAAACGTTGAGGACGCGGCGCGGCGGCGTGCAGCGGAAGGGGGCACACGGGGGGAACCGGCAGGTTCCAGCCCGTGAAGCGAAGCGAAGCGAGCGCCGTCAAAGATACTTGAGCTTCTTTTCGCGGCCCAAAGCCTCGACCACGCGCTTCACGTCCTGGGCGCGGGACTTGGGGCAGACCAGGAGAGCGTCCGGCGTGTCGACGATCACGAAGTCGCGCAGCCCGATCGTCGCCACCAGCTTGCCGGGCGCCGAGATGAAGCAGGACTCGGTGTCGATCAGGATCTGCTCGCCTTCCACCACGTTGCCGTGGGGGTCCTGGCGCAGGAGGTCGGCGAGCTCGGTCCAGGACCCGACGTCGACCCACTGGAAGCGGGCCGGCACCAGCAGCAGGCGCCGGGTCCGCTCCATGACGGTGCGGTCGACCACCTCGTTGGGCAGGCGCGCGTAGGCGCGCGCGGCCGCCGGCTCGTCCCCCCGGCGGCGCGCCGCCAGCACCCGCTGGAGCCCGGCGTGGTGCGCGGGACCGTGCAGCTTCAGCTCGTCCAGGAAGGCGCTCACCCGCCAGCCGAACATGGCCAGGTTCCAGTAGAAGTCACCGGCGGCGAGGAAGCGGCGCGCGCGGGCGGCGTCCGGCTTCTCCACGAAGCGGGCCACGCGCAGGGCCCGGACGCGGCCCACCGTGACCGGCTCGCGGGCCTCGATATAGCCGAACCCGGTGGCCGGATAACGGGGCAGCAGGCCCACTGTGACCAGCTCCCCCGAGGCCGCCGCAACCGCCGTCGCCCGCCGCACGGCGGCCTGAAAAGCGTCCCGGCCGCGCACCACGTGGTCGGCCGGGATGGAGATCATGACCGCCTCGGGGTCCTCCTCGGCGAGGGTCATGGCAGCCAGGCCCAGGGCATTGGTGGTGCCCCTGGCAGCCGGTTCGATGATCAGCCGGTCGGCCCTGAGCTCGGGCAGGATCTCCCGGATCAGCGGCACCTGGCGCTGCTCGGTCAGCACGTAGACCTCGGCCGCCAGCGGCCGGATCCGCTCGTAGGTCTCGCGCAATAGCGGCCGGCCGCTGCCGGACAGCGGGAGCACGTGCTTGGGGGTGGAGCGCCGGGAGCGCGGCCAGAGCCGGGAGCCGGCGCCGCCGGCCGGGATCACGGCCCGCAGCAGTCGCTTGGTCAGGCTCCCACCTCGGCTTTGAGCTCCTCGACGCGCGGTGTCTGCTCCCAGGGCAGCTCGACGTCCGTGCGCCCGAAATGCCCGTAGCAGGCGACCTGCCGGAAGAGCGGCCGGCGCAGGTTGAGCTCCTTGATGATGCCCAGCGGGGAGAGGTCGAAGAGCTTGGAAAGCGCACGCTCGACCTCCTGGTCGGGGACCTTGCCGGTGCCGCCGGTGTCGACCCGGACCGCGACCGGCTTGACCACCCCGATGGCATAGGCGAGCTGGACCTCGCAGCGCGCCGCCAGCCCGGCGGCGACCACGTGCTTGGCCACGTAGCGCGCGCCGTACGCGCCCGCGCGATCCACCTTGGTGGGGTCCTTACCCGAGAAGCAGCCGCCCCCGTGGCGCGCGTAGCCGCCGTAGGTGTCGATCTGGACCTTGCGCCCGGTGAGGCCGGTGTCGGCCACCGGGCCGCCGATGACGAAGCGCCCGGTGGGGTTGATGTAGCGCTTCATGCCGGCGCTTCTCAAGGCCTCCGGAATCACCGCGTCGACCACCTGCTCGGCGATGTCCGAGCGCAGCTGCTCGGCCTCGACCTCGTCGTGGTGCTGGGCCGACACGACCACGTTGTCGACCCCCGCCGGGCGGCCCGCGGCGTCGTAGGCGATCGTCACCTGCACCTTGCCGTCGGGCCGCAGGTAGGGCAGCTGGCGCGACTTGCGGAGCTCGGCCAGGCGTCGGGCAAGCCGGTGCGCCAGCGTGATCGGCAGCGGCATCAGCTCCGGCGTCTCGTTGCAGGCGAAGCCGAACATCATCCCACTGTCCCCCGCACCGCCGACGTCGACGCCCTGCGCGATGTCGGGCGACTGCTCGTCGATGCTGACCAGGACGCCGCAGGTCTCGGCGTCGAAGCCGTACTTGGCCCGGGTGTAGCCGACCTCGCGCAGAGTCCCGCGGATGATGCGCGGGATGTCCACGTAGCAGTCGGTGGTGATCTCCCCGGAGACCAGGACCAGACCGGCGGTGACGGTGGCCTCGCAGGCCACGCGGGCCAGCGGGTCCTTGGCCAGGATGGCGTCCAGGATGGCGTCGGAAACCTGATCGGCAACCTTGTCGGGGTGGCCCTCGGTGACCGACTCCGACGTGAAACGGGTGGGCGCGTCGCGGTTCGACATGGTCCTCCTCCACTCGCCCCGCGCCGGCCAGGCCAACCACCGGATGTGGCCGCCCCCGGGCGCCAGGGCTTATGCCGTGGGAACCCTGAGAGGCTAACAGGCACACCGGTTAGTCTGGTCAGGACTCCTGATGACATCGATGACATCGCGGCGCAGGCGACGCTGAAAAAGCCGGGTCGGCCGGTTTCGGGACGGCCTCGGGCATCCATCTGGGACGTCGCTCGGGTGGCCGGGGTGAGCGCCAAGACGGTTTCCCGGGTGCTCAACCAGGAGCCCGGGGTGGCCGCCGCGACGGCCGCGAGGATCCAGGCCGCCATCGCCACGCTGGGCTTTCGCCGCAACGAGATGGCACGCATGCTGCGGACCGGCGACGGGGCGCGCGCGCTGGGCCTGGTCGTCCACGACCTGGACACCCCGCACTCGGCCGGCGTCGCCGGCGCCGTGGCCAGGGCGGCCCGGGACCAGGGCTTTTTGGTCATCACCGGCAGCTCTCATGGCGACCCCGGCAGCGAGCGCCAGCTGGTGAGCTGGCTGCTGGGCCGGCAGGTGGATGGTCTGCTGCTGATGCCCTCGGGAGACGGCCACGACTACCTGTCGGCGGAGCTGCAGCGCGGGCTTCCGGTGGTCCTGGTGGATTCGACAGTGGCGGGGATCGAGGTCGATTGCGTCGTCATTGACAACGTTGACGGTGCCCGCCAGGCGACCCATCACCTGCTCCGCCACGGGCACCGGCGGATCGCATTTATCGGCGACAGGCCGGGAATTCCCAGCGCCGACCAGCGCCTCGACGGCCACCAGCAGGCGCTGGCGACCGGTGGCATCTGGGTCGATGCGGAGCTCATCCGGACGGGCCTCACCGACCTCCAGTCGGCCCAGCAGGCGACGCAGCAATTGCTCGCGCTGAAGGCCCCGCCGACGGCGATCTTGGCGGCCGGCAGCTGGCTGGCGCTGGGTGCCGCGCGTGCGCTGGAGAGGTCGGGAACAGCCCTCGTCGGCTTCGATGACCTGGAGCTCGCGGACCTCTCCAAGACACCGCTCACGACGGTCTCCTGCGCGGCCGCCGGCATCGGCTCGAGCGCGGCGTCCCTGCTGCTGGCGAGGCTCGCCGGCTCCCTGCGACCGGCCCAAAAGATCGTCCTCCCGGCGGTGCTGAGCGCGCGCGGGTCGGGGGAGCGGCGACCCGACGTAGGACCCCAGCCGGGGGTCACGCGGCGCTGGTACCGCCGATCTTAAATGCGCACGGACAATGGTCCCGAACCTCCCATAGTCGCCATCAACAAAGCCTCAGAACCGGCTGAAACATTCGTTGGCGCGGACGAACTCAGCAAAAGAATTGGCGCCTTGACGGCCCTAAATCTCTCCTTGACAACTGGCTGACGGCGAGCGAGGATTCGCGCCTCGGCTCGTCGGGGGGGAGGATCTCGGGGCTGCCGAGCGGTTTCTTTGGGGAGGGATTCGGGAGTCTTGAACGCCAGCACCGGTGCTGCGTCTTTCAGAGACGCAAGCGCCGGCCTCGGTGGCCTGGCAGCGGCCTGGCTCGTCGCCGTGGCTTCCGTATTGACGGTCGCGGTCCAGACCTTCGGACAGTACACGCCTCCGATCGCCCAGCCGGCGCAGGCGCTCACGCCCATCGCCCCACCCGTGGTGCCGGTCACGATCCGCAACGTGGTGGACGGCCCCGGCGCGGACGAGGTCACCGTTCTCATGAGCGCGCCCTTCTCTGGGGACCGGGTCGACCACATCGCGAACACGATGGGCATGGAGGTCGTGGCCGCCTACCCCGCTTTCGCACGCTTCGTCCTCAAGTCCCCGGCGGTCGAGACGAAGATGAACGGAAGCGATAGCGCAACTGTCTACTTTCCCAAGCTCATGACCTGGACCAGCGTCCTGCAGTACCTGGCGGACAACGAGCTGCAGCTGGCGGCTCGGCGCCATGACCAGGAGTTCGGCGGCTGGGTCGTGGACGTCACGCTGCCCAAGATCGAGGTCCAGCCGGTGGACGCTTACGCCGGCAGCTGGCGCGCTCACATACCCGGCCACGCCACGGCCGATCGGGTCGCAGCCTGGGCCTCCGCCAACGCGTTCGAGGTCGTCTCGTATGACAGCGCGACCGGCGAGGTGGAGCTGCACGGACATGCGGTCCCGCGGCCGGTGCCGGTGCCGGTGGTGGTGCCCAATACCATCAGTCAGCTGCGCTCCCTGCTCCAGAACCTGATGGCGCAGCAAGCGTCAGCGGCGACGCCGGCTGTCACCCCGCCGGTGACGCCGCCCGCTCTGGCAGTCCCGTCAGGCCTTGAGATCGCGGCCGGCACCGCGCAGCTCAAGTGGCAGGCGACGGCAGGCGCCAGCGCTTACGCGGTCTGGCGTGCGACGGCGACGACCGGGCCCTGGACGTTGGTCGGACGGGTGCCGATGCTGACCGGGGTGCAGCCGACCTACACCGACTCGACCGCGGCCTCCGGCACGTCCTACTACCGCGTCACCAGCCTCAAGCCGTGCGCTGGTTCCACCGGGACCGACTGCGACAACCAGTCGCCGCTGGTCTTCGACGAGCTGCACGCGACTGCGGTGGTGGCGACCACCATCCCCGCCGCCACCACGACGACGGGCGCCGGCACCACGACCACCAGCAACGGCACCACCACCGGAACGACCACGGGCACCGGGACCTCGACCGGCAACACCACCAACACCAACACCACCAACACCACCACCACCGGCACGAACAGCGCCGGCGGATCCACGACCAACACCAGCACCAACACGGGCACCGGCACGACGACTGCCACGCCGCCGGCGACCAGTCCGACCTCCGCCTCCGCGACCGCCGCCGACGGCCACGTCGTCGTCTCCTGGCCGGCCGTGCCCGGCGCCACCGGCTACCGCGTCTACCGGGCCGCCCCCGGCCAGACCGCGGCGCTGGTCGCGCGTACCACCGCTACGCAGCTGACCGATGTCGGCGGCACCCCGACCGTCACCTACACCTACCAGGTCTTGGCCGACGTGCCGGCACCGACCGCCGCCCCGCCCGCGAGCACGACCGTCACCTGGACGCCGGCGACCAGCGTGCCCGTCATCCTCAGCGTCCAGCCGACGAGCACGACGCTCAGCGGGACCGTGGTCCTGACGGCGACCGTCCGCACCGGGGACGGAGCCGGAACGGTGACCTGGACCATCTCAGGGGGCCCGCAGGGCTCGGCGACCATCGGGTCAGGACCCGCCGTGCCCAGCAGCGCTGACCCGCTGACCTGGAGCTCCCAGGTGAGCTGGAACTCCGCGAATGTCGCCGACGGCAGTTACCAGCTGCACACGGCGGTGGCCGACGGGTCCGGCCACAGCAGTGCCTTCGACACCGCGGTCAGGGTCGTCAACGCGCCGCCGCCGGCGCCCACCGCTCTCGGCGCCAAGCCGCTGGCCAGCGGCGTCGCGCTCACCTGGCAGCAGCCGGCCGCCCCCGAGGCGGCTCTTTACGTTGTCAGCCGGGCGGACGGCAATGCCGCCCCGGCCCAGGTGATGGAGCTGCCCGCCGGGACCTTGAGCTGGGTCGACCCGGACGCGTCCGCCGGGATGCACACCTACTCGGTGCTCCTCCAGGACCGCTTCGGGCACCAGAGCCAGGCCACCACGAGCGCCAGCGTCACCTCGGCCGGCGCCGGCGCCCCGACGGTGGCCCCGCTCATCAGCGTCCGGCTGGCCGACGGCCTGCCGGTGACCGCGGACGGCCCCGCCGCCGACCGCCTGCTGCTGATCGCGGACGCGGTGTCGGGCACCGGCATCAGCTTCCAGTACGCCGCGGACGGCGACGCGTCCTGGACGCCGGTCCCGGCAACGACCGTCTGCAGCCCCGGCTGCGCAGCTGACTGGTCACTGTCCGGCGTCGCGCCCGGTCACCACCGCGTCCGGGGCGTCTCGGCCGGCGGGCAGCCCGGACCCGCCGTAGGCTTCACCGTGGTCACGACCACGCCCCCGGCCGCGCCGAACGCTCCCGCGGCGGCCGTGGCCCCCGCCGGCGTGGTGCTGCACTGGACCGACCTCCCCGACCAGCTGGCCCGGTCGTTCGTGGTCTCCCGCCTGCTGGGCGGCACCTGGCAGGACCTGGCCCGCGTGGACGGCACGGACTACATGGACGGCACTGCCCCGGCCGGGACCGCCCTCCAGTACCGCGTGCGGGCGCTGGGGGCAGGCGGAGAGGGCGCCGAATCGCCGGCCACGTCCGTGTCGCTGCCGGACGTCCAGCGGCCGCTGTCGATCGACCCGCTGCCGCACCTGACCCCGGCCGCCAGCCTGCACGCTCTCGCCGGCGTCGACTCGATCACCCTGGCCTGGGCACCGGTTCTCCATGCCGACGCCTACCAGGTCGAGCGAGCGCTGCTGGCCGGCGGGCCCTTCTCGACAGTGGCCAGGGTAGGCGCACCCCTCTACGTGGACCGCTCGCCGCTGGGCGGCCAGGTCTACTACCAGGTCCGCGCCCTGGCCGGCGGTACAGTCGGTCCTGAGTCGGCGGTCGTCACGGCGGTGCTCGTCCCCGCCGCTCCGCTACTGTCGCAGCCCGTCTTTTTCGCGGGCGCGCCTTCCTCGACGACCCTGACCCTGGGTGGCAGCGGCAGCAGCGCGGTCGCCCGCGCCGTCCTGGCGATCACGGCTTCCGGCCAGTCGAGCACCCCCGTGACCCGGGTCGACGTCCAGGTCCAGGAGCAGGGCGTCTGGCAGACACTGGGGTCGCTGGCGGCCTCCAGCTCCGGCGCTGATTGGTCTGCCTCGGGGACGATGCTGACCGCGCAACTAGCCGAGGGCTCGTACGCCATCCAGGGCATCGCGGTGGCGAACGACGGCAGCACCGCCGCCACCACGCCGACTGGCACGCTCACTGTCGACCACAGCGCGCCCACCGTCAGCGGCCTGCAGGCGACCAGCCTGCCCACCGGCGTGAGCCTCAGCTGGACGGCGGCCGGTACCGACGTCACCTACAACGTCTACCGGGTCGACGCTGCCTCCTCCGCACAGTCGCTGGCGGCGGCCGGGCTGACGGGGACCACCTTCACGGACCTCTCGCTCGTCCCCGGCGCCAACGCCGAGTACCTGGTCACGGCCGTCGACAGCGTCGGGAACGAAGGCCCGATCGGGCAACCGGTGTGGGCGCAGGTGTTGCCAGGGACCCCCGGCGTCAACATCCTGACGCCGCTGGCGGCCGAGCAGCCCGGCGACGCCTCGATCCTGCTCGCGGCCCAGGCGCAGGCCGCCGACGGCGTGGCCACTCTCCAGTTCTGGTATGCCCCCTCGGGGACCGGCCAGTGGGCCGAGCTGCTGCCGGTCCTGCCGGTCCGCCCCGATGCGCTGGGCAGCGGAGGCGTCGCCCCCTTCAGCGGTTCGGCCGCGTGGGCGACGCTTCTGCGGACCAGCGGCATGGCGGCCGGCAAGTACGACTTCTGGGTCACCATGACCAACGGCGCCGGTGCCACCGTCCAGGCGACGGACAACTTCTTCGTCGGCGCCGCTGATGCGCGCGGGCCACCCAGCGATGGCTTGCAGCTCACCGCCTGGCCGATAGCCAGCGGCGCGCACCTGGCCTGGACGGGTACCGCCGGAACCGCTTTCCAGGTGCGCCGTTCGATCGGCACTCAGAACCTCTTCTCCTCGATCGCCACCCTGACCGGTGACGTCTACGACGACCACAACCTGATCCTGGGGCTGGACTACGCCTACCAGGTGGTCGCGCTCGACCCCGCGATCACGGTCAGCGCGATCCGCTCAGTCACCGCCACCCTGTCGGCGGCCGCCATGGTCACCCCGGACGCGGGCGGCAGCGCGAGCAGCGCCGACGGCGCCGCCAGCGTCGCCTTCGGCCCCGGCAGCGTCAGCGCAGCGACCGCGGTGTCGGTGGCGACCTCCACGCAATCTCTGCCGGGCGGCGTGATCGCCCTCTCGCCGGCCTTCGACCTGCGTGCGGTCGATTCCACGACCGGCGCCCTCGTGGAGGGCTTCGGCACGCTGCCGACGCTGACCATCCACTACGACCCGGCGGCGACGGTCATCCCGACCATCTACTACCTCGACCCGGTGCGCGGGCCGATCCCGATCGCCTCGACTGTCGACCCGGTGGCGCACACGGTGACGGCACAGGTGCCGCACTTCAGCGATTACGTGGCGGCGGTGGCCGATCCCACCGCGGACGCCCCCAACACGAGCTACACGCTGACCTATGACGGCACGACCAAGGTCATGACCCTGGGCTGCGGCAGCCCCGGCTGCAGCACTACGCTGGCCAGCGACACCGACCCGGCCGCGGTCACGCTCCTGGCCGGCGACACGCTGATCATCGGCAACCTCGACACCTACGCCGGGACGCTGAGCATCACCGGCGCCGCCGGGGCCGTGATCTCGGTCAGCCGCGCGAGCAATGTGACGGTCACCGGCAGCAATGCCAGCGGCTCGATCGCCATCACCGGCGAGCCCGAGACGATCAACTTCACCAGCGTCGCCGGCGTGGACCTGAGCAACAGCAGCTCGGCCGCGTCGCCGACCCTCGACGGGTCGGTCTTCCATGGCACGATCACCTTCTCGCTGCCGGACAACTTCGGCAACCCGACGGTGGAGGCGGCGACGGATGCCACCGCGACGCTCGACTTCACCAACAACACCGGCACGCTGACCAACCCCTTCCCGAACCAGATCCACAGCAGCACCGGCGGCACGGTCACCATCGCCGGTCCGAAGGCGATCGGTGACTACCAGTACGACTTCAAATACCTCAGCAGTCCCGCCAGCGACCTGGAGGGTCTGATCACACAGGTCAAGACCTACGTCGCGGGCGTCTCCTCCAGCCTGCAGCTGCTGAACAACTCGATCCCACTCCTGGACCGCGCCGCCGGCGTGCAGGGGGGGATCGGCAAGCTGGTCCAGCTGGCCGACACGTTCATCGGCTTCGCCACCCAGGCCAACGCCGAGATCGCGAGCATCTCGGGGACCCTGACGCTGAGCAAGCTGGTCAGCGCGCTCAACGGCATCTCGCTTCCGCCGCCCCTCACCTTCACCTTCACCGCCAGCACGCTCACGGTCAGCGGTGTCCTGGTGCCGGCGGTCAAGATCTCCTTCCCGACCGCCAGCTACTCGCACACCTTCAGCCTCGACCTGGGGGCGCGCGCGCAGGCGCTGGGCATCCAGATCGACGGCGACAAGAACACACCCGGCGTGCAGCCGATCCAGCTCAGCGTGGGCGCGCACCTCGACATCACCAACTTCGCGCTCGGCGTGCCCACCAGCGGCGCCCCCTTCTTGGGCACCGGCCTCCAGCTGGCGGCGGGCTTCAGTGCCAGCATCCCGGCCATCGACGGCCAGGTCGTGCTGAGCCTGCTCTCGGCCGCCATCAGCACGTCGCCGATCAGCTTCAGCGCCTCGATCACGCTCGCGCCACACGACACCAACTCGAACGGCATGCTCGACTCCGGCGAGCTGGTGCCCTCCAATGTGAACCCCTCGTTCATCTCCACGCCCCTCAACCTCACGATCACCGCCTCGCTCGGGAGCGACCTGACGATCGGCGCGGCGAGCACGTCCGGCAGCAACCCGGCCCTGGCCTCGGCGACGCTGACCATCGGCACCCCGCCCGGGGTCCCGCTGTTCGGTGACTCCTCGGGTCCGCCCGACCTCCAGGTGAAGTTCACCAGCAACACGAGCGGGATCACGAACCTGGCCAACAGCTTCAGCACGGCGGGCCCGAACGAGATCGTCGGGATGCTGAGCCAGGTCGTGAACTTCCTGACCAGCATGGCCAACCAGCAGGTGCTGCAGACCACGATCCCGTTCACGCACGTCACGATCGGCAGTGCCCTCGACTACGCGCGTGCGTTCAAGCACGACGTCCTCGACCCGCTCTTCAAGAGCGGCGACGCCACCCATCCGGACGCCAACGGCGACGGCACGGTCGACTTCCGCGACCTCAACTTCGACAGCATCCAGGCCCTGCTCGACAAGCTCTCGGAGGCGGTCGGGCTGCCCGCCGGGACCCTCAAGGCGAACTTCGACCCGGCGACCAACCAGCTGACGTTCAACTTCAGCTTCGACCGCTCGCTCGGCATGGGCACCCCGGTCGAGGTGCTGACCTCGCCGGTGACCAAACAGCCCACCAGCCCCGCGCTCCAGCAGACGCTCACCGTCACCAACGCCACCGGCGGTGACTTCCGCCTGACTTACACCTACCAGCAGCGGCCCGGAGTTCCGATGGCCGCCGCCGGCTCGGGCGGATCACTGGCCGCCGGCACGTACTACTACGAGCTGACCGCGCTGATGCCGTCCCCGATCAACGAGACGCTGGGCTCACCCGAGGCGACGGCCACCGTCGGGGCCAGCGGCAAGGTGACTCTCAACTGGACCGCGGTGTCGGGGGCCACCGGCTACCGGATCTACCGCGGCACCACGCCGGGCGCCGAGAGCGGGTTCTTCACCGTCGGCGCGGTCACGACCTTCACCGACGACGGCACCAGCTCTCCGACACCCGCCTCGGCGCCGGCGACGGCACCGATCACCCAGACCACGGCGGCCATCAGCTGGGACCCGCTCGCCACCACGCTCGCCTCCAGCATCCAGACCAAGCTCGGCGCGCTGAGCAAGGTCGGTTCGAGCAACGTGGCGGTGGCCGTCGCCGACGCCGTGCTGGGCACCTTCACGGTGACCTTCAGCGGCGCCCTCGCCGGCCTCACGATCCCGGCGCTGCAGATCAACGCCGGCGGCCTCCGGAACAACGGCACCGTCCAGCGGATCTCGGTGCCGTCGTCGGCCGGCGCCTTCTGGCTCGCCTACCCCGACAGCAACGGCCGGCTGCAGATCACCGACCCGCTGACCAGCACCACCGACGACTTCACCGCCGGCACCGAGCTCGGCAACATCGTCGGACACACCGTCACCGTCCACCACGCGACCGACAGCTCGACCGGCACGACCTACTTCTCGGCCGCCCTCAGCGTGGCGCCCAGCGACGTGCACCGGCTGGCGGCGGCGGGCGGCTTCTCGCTCGACTTCGGCGCCAGCCTCGGCGGCCTGGCCGGGATCCACACCACGGGCAGTGTGATCCCGCTCGCAAGCCTGATCGCGCAGGCGACCTTCGGGATCAACCTGAGCCCGTCGCAGACGCTCAACAGCAGCCCGGAGTCGTTCCAGTCCGGCCCCCACGTCGACGCCACCGACGAGCAAGACGGCGGGTCGGCGGCCACTGTCAGCACCCTCAAGCCGGGTTCTTCGGGCAACAGCGAGATCCAGGTGATCACGCTCAACGGGGCGGGCGGCAACTTCACGCTGACCTACAACGGACCCACCAGCGGCGCCGACCTCAACGAGGCGACGAGCTCGACGACATTCGACCCCTCGACCACCGACGCGACCGCCATCCAGAACCTGCTCAACGGCCTCTCCGACCTCTCGCCGACGGCCGACAACGTCCAGGTCGACGAGCAGGTGGGGCCGGACGGCAACTCGTACGTCGTCACCTTCCCCGGCGTTCTGGGCGACGTGAAGCCGCTCGCCGTGGACGGCAGCCAGCTGACGCCCCGCGACTCGGTGCAGCACCTGAACGTCGCCAACGCGCAGAGCGGCAACTTCACGCTCACGTTCGGCGGCCAGACCACCGCGGCGATCCCGTTCGACTCCACGCCCTCGACGCTGGCCTCGAACATCACCTCCGCCCTCGACAACCTGAGCACGATCGGCGCCAGCGGCGTCGCCGTCGCACCCGCCACCGGCGGCGGCTTCGACGTCACCTTCAGCGGCGGCTCGCTGCACAACACGAAGGTCAGCGCCCTCTCGAGCGACCCGAGCTCCCTGGTCGGCGCGCTGGTGGGTGGGACCAACGCGACCGGCCAGCTGAGCAGCAACGCCACCTTCGGAGCCTCGCTCTTCAACGCGCCCGGCGTGATCGTCACCACCACCCAGGACGGCCGCTCGTCCGCGACCATCTCGACCCGCGACGACGGCGGCCTAGGCCTGGGCGTGACGACCCTGACCAACGGCAGCAGCTCGGCCAGCGAGGTGCAGCAGGTCACCGTCCGCGCCGGCGACGGCACCTTCACCCTCACCTCGACGATCGGCGCGCCCCAGGGCCTCGCCGCGGCGGCCGCGAGCGGCGGTTCACTGGGCGCCGGCACCTACTTCTACGTGCTGAGCGCGATCAGCGGCAGCGAGACCGTCGCCTCGGCCGAGGTCTCGGCCGACGCGCCTGCCTCGGGCAAGGTGACCCTGACCTGGACCGTGCTGAGCGGCGCCACCGACTACCGCCTCTACCGGGGCACCACATCGGGTGGCGAGAGCGCGTACTTCGCGATCAGCGGCGGCAGCACCGCGACCTTCGTCGACGACGGGAGCTCGGCGCCGGTCGTGGGAACGCCGCACCTCGGCCAGGCGACCACGCCGCTGGCTTACAACGCACTGCCGTCGGCGGTGCAGTCGGCGCTGGAGGCGCTGCCCAGCATCGGCACCGGCAGCGTGACCGTGACCTCCTCCACCGAGACCGCCGGGACCGTCTACACGATCACCTTCGGCGGCTCGCTCGTCAACACCGACGTGCCCTCGCTGAGCGCCGACGCGACCGTGCCGGTGACGGTGGTGACGCCGGGCTTGACCGGGACCAACGAGGTGCAGGAGATCAACGCCGGGACGGCACCCTTCTCGCTGACCTTCCCGTACGACGGAAGCCCGCTCAACCTGAACGCCGTGGTCGTCCCGACCGGGGGGACGCTGCTGATCGGGACGTACTTCTACCGTGTCAGCGCGATCACCTCGCACGGCGAGACCCTGGCCTCGCCGGAGGTGATCGCGGTCGTCGCCGACCCGGGCAACACCAGCTCGGTCGCCCTGACCTGGAATCCGATCTCATCCGCCACCCAGTACCGGGTCTACAAGGGCGGTTCGCCGGGCCTCGAGAACACCTTCGCTCTGGCCGCGATCAACACCTACACGGACACCGGAATCGGGTTCAGCAGCGGGTCGCCGGTGCAGGTGGTCGCGCCCAGGACGCAGTCGACTGGCACTCTCGATCCCAGCGGCACCGCGGCCGCCGTCGCGACGGCGATCCAGAACGCCCTGCAGGCGCTGCCCAACATCGGGAGCGGCAACGCGACGGTCGCGCCCGGCGCCTCGGCCGGCCTGTTCGACGTCACCTTCACCGGCGGGTTGGGGAGTGCGCTGGTGCCCACGCTGCTGGCGTCGCGGCTCACCGGTCGGGATGAGGTGGAGACGCTGCAGGTGACCGGCGCCGCCGGTGGGAGCCTGACGCTCGGCTTCGACGCCAACAACGACAGCACGCTCTCGACGGCGGAGACCACCTCGGCGATCACGTTCAGCGCTGACATGACCACCGACATCGAGACCGCGCTGACGCTGCTGGACGCGGTCCCCGCCGGGGGTGTGACGGTGGCCAAGAGCGCGGGCCTCTACACGATCGCCTTCACCGGCAACCTGGCCAGGCTCAACGTCCGGCCGCTCCAGGTCGCGGACGCCTCGACGCTGACCACGCAGAACGACGTGCAGGCCGTCCAGCTCCTGGACACGACGGGCGGCACCTACACCCTGACTGTGGCCTCCAACAACCAGAGCAAGGTCACCGGCGCCATCCCCTACAACGCGCCGGCCGACGCTTCGACGCAGCCGCAGGGCCCGGGCGCCAGCGCGACCACGGGCGGCACGCTGGCCGCGGCGACCTATTTCTACGTGGTCAGCGCGATCCTGGCCGACGGCGAGAGCAAGGCCTCGACCGAGGTCACGGCGACGGTCGACGGAACCACGACCAACCAGGTCGACGTGTCCTGGACGGCCGTGACCGGCGCGACCGGGTACCGCGTCTACCGGGGAACGGTCGCCGGCGCCGAGAACCACTTCTTCGCGGTCGCGAGCGGCACCACCTACCACGACACCGGCGCCGGCGCGGGAACCGCCGGCAGCCCGATCACCCAGAGCCTGCAGGAGGCGCTCGAGACGGCCGTCGAGGCTGTCGTCGGCAACAGCACCGGGGCCCCTGACGTGGCCGTCACCAAGGGCGTCGGCACCGGCATCTACACGGTCACCTTCCAGGGCGGCCTGGCAGGAACCCATGTCGACACCATGACCGGCGACCCGGGCAACCTCCTCAACGCCACCGCGCTGGCGCAGATGACCGGGATCACCGTCAACGCGACCTCGACCACCCACACCGCGGCCGACCTCCTGGCGCGGGTCCAGAAGGCGATCGACGACGCCGCCGTGGCGGCGGGCCTGACGCCCGGCTACGTGACGATGACGGCCCCGATCGCAAGCGGCGGGACCTTCACGGCGACCGCGGCGCCCTTTGGCGCCCCGGTCTTCGTGAGCCAGGGCCCCGCCCCCGCCCAGGGCGGCCAGATCCAGGGGCTCGGAACGCAGAACAACCCGGTCGACGGCGCCATCTCGGTGGCGCTGCCCAACCCCGGCGACGCTGACAAGATGTTCGTCGGGACCGTCAACGGCGGCGTCTGGAAGACGGACAACGCGACCGCGGGCACCCCGACCTGGACGCCGCTGCTCGACATCGGCCCGAGCGTCTCGATCAGCTCGCTGACCTTTGACCCGACCATCACCGCCCTGACCACGCTGGTCGCGGGCATCGGTCATCTGAGCAGCTTCGGCTCGGTCGGCAGCGCGCTGACCGGCATCGCGCGGACGGTCGACGCCGGGCACAGCTGGAGCTTCCTGGGCGGCGCGTTCCTGGCCGGGCTCGACATCACCGGTGTCATCGCCCGCGGCGCGATCCTGCTGGTGGCGGGCAAGGGGACCGGCGGCGGGGTCTGGCGGAGCACCGACACCGGCACGACCTGGTTCCGCCTCTCCGGCGACGGCGCTTCCGGGCTGGCCGCCGGCGACGCTCTCGACATCCAGGGTGACCCCTCCAACCAGAGCCGCCTCTACGCCGGCGTCGCGGGGCACGGCGTGTATCGGAGCACCGACCTCGGGGCGACCTGGTCACAGGTGGGAGCCGCCCAGTTCGGCGCCGTGGTCGGCCCGCAGACCCAGGTCGTACCTCGGAGCGCCTGGGTCGTGGGGCAGACCGTCAACCTCCGGATCGCCGTCGGGCCCACAGGCTCGGTCTTCGCCGGGGTCGTGAACGTGATGGCGGGGGTTGCCGAGCAGGTCGGCGGCCTGGTCGGACCGCAGGGCCCGCGGCTGGCCGCCCTGCTCGGGTCCAGCGACGGCATCACGTGGTCGTCGATCGACCTCCCCGGGACCTGCGAGGGCAGCGGCACGCCGCCAACCACCAACCCGAACTGCACCGGGGCCGGCACGCTCTTCGTCGGCATCCACCCCGGAACCCAGGGCGTGCCGCACTTCTCGATCGGGGTCGACCCCACCGCGGCAACCGTGGTCTATGTCGGCGGCGACCGCCAGAACAACTCACCGGGGAACTTCTCGCCGAGCGCCACGCATCCGAACTCGACCGGCGCGACCGACTACGACGGCCGTCTCTTCCGTTGTGACTCCTCGCTCGCCGCCGGCAGCCAGTGCGCCTGGATCACGGGCAGCCACACCACAGGCAGCAGCGCGCCGCATGCCGACTCGCGCTCGATCTCGTTCGATGCCAACCACGATCTGATCGAGACCGACGACGGCGGGATCTACAAGCGCAGCACGCCAACCGTCAACACGGGCGACTGGACCGGCCTCCATGGGACCGTGCAGGTCACCGAGCACACGACCTGCGCTTACGACGCGGTCGCACAGGTCGCGCTCTGCGCCAACCAGGACAATGGCGTCACCGAGCAGTCGGCTACCAACAGCTCCACCTGGAACGTTGTCCCGACCGCCACCGTCCACAGCATCGGCGACGGCGGCAGCGCCGCGATCGCCGACCTCGGCGCCAGCTCCACGCAGTACTGGAGCTCGCAGCAGTTCAACGACTTCAGCCGCCGGACCTGCGACAACGCCAACAACTGCACCGGCACCACCACCGTCGGCCTGAACGTCGGCGCCCAGAAGCTGAAGCAGGTCGACCCGAATGTGGGCTGCGCGACCTGCCGCTTCTTCACGCCGGTAGCGCCCGATGCGGTCGATGACTCTCGGGTCGCGATCGGCACGGCGATGGCGGTCTACGAGTCGAGCGATCAGGGCGACCACCTGACGCAGGTCATCCTGCCCGGCGGCCCGCCGTTCTGGTTCGTCACCGCCATGGCGTACGGCGGGGTCGAGAGCGGGACCAATAAGGCGGACGTGCTGTGGGTGGGCCTGGGCGGAACCGGTGGGCTCTGGCTGCGGCAGCCAACCGGCACCAGCTTCGGCAACGTTCCCACCCAGCTCGCCACCTACCCGAACACCGGCGTCGCGGCCATGGCGGAGAACCCGACCGACTGGCGGATCCTCGACACCACCAACGGAACCCGCGTCTACCGAACGACCGATGCCGGCAATACCGCGTTCGCGGACATCACCGGCAACCTGGCCCAGCTGGGCGTGACGCAGGTCTACAGCATCGCCGACGTCCCGAGCTCGACCAACGACGCCGTGGTCGTCGGCACCGACATCGGCCTCTTCATCGCCACCACCGCGCTCTTCAACTGCACCGTCACGGGCGCCGCTTGCACGACCACCTGGCTTCCCTTCGGCGCCACCCTGCCGAGGACGGTCGTCAAGGAGCTCGAGTACGACAACCACCACAGCGTCGACACGCTGATGGTCGGCACGCTCGGCCGCGGCACCTTCACGCTGGCCAGCGCGAGCACGATCACCGCGCGCACCAGCGCTGTGTTCGGCGGCGCACCGGCCGACCAGCCGTACGAGATCGACCTGCCCTTCGACCTCACCCGCACGGCGACCACCGCCGCCTTCACGGTCACCGGGACCAGCGGCAACTTCACGCTCACCTACGACGGCGTCGCGACCCCATCGATCGCGGTCGGCTCGGCGGCGTCGGTCGTCCACGACGCGATTACCGCGCTGTCGTCAGTCTCCGGCTTCACGGTCGACGTGATCCTGAGCGGCAGCACGTACACGGTGACCTTCCACAGCGGCGGCGACCCCACCAAGCTGACCGGCCAGATCGCGCTCACCGGCACGATCGCCAGGACGTCGACCTCAGGCGAGTTCGCCGCCGCCCTCGAGAAGGCGGCCAACGCGACGCTCGCCCGCGCCGGCGACCAGGCGATCTCGGTGACGGTCTCGCTCGACGCCACCGACAAGCTGGTGATCGGGCAGACCGGAGCCGGCTCGACGCTGGGCGTGACCGGGCTGGAGCTGAACTTCCCGTCCGTCATTCAGGCCCAGCCGGCCGGTTCCCGGGTCTCGCTGACCGGGGCGGCCGTCACCTTCACGCCGGCCCCCGGCCAGGCACCGGTGAGTCGCACCCGTCGCCTCGACGTCAACCTCATCTCGAGCAACCCGAGCGACCCCTACGGCTCGCCGGTCTCGGCCAACTCCGCCTTCCAGGAGCTCGGCCTGACCGCCTCGCCGACGCCCTTCAACCTCGACGGGCTGACGACGCCCGACATCCAGATGATGCTGCACGTCACCGAGACGGGCAGCGGACCTACCAGCCTGTCGACCTCGGACGGCACCAGCGGATCGCTGGCCGCCAACACCTACTTCTACGAGGTCACCGCCGTGGTCGGCGGCCACGAGACGAGCGCGTCTTCCGAGGCCAGCGACACCCTCGGCGCGACCGGCGACATCACCCTGAACTGGAGCGCGGTCACCGACGCCACCGCCTACAAGGTCTATCGCGGAACCACGAGCGGAGGCGAGGACCTGCTCTTCACCACCTCCGACGCCAGCTCGACCAGCTACGACGACAACGGCAGCGCGAGCGTGGGCTCGGCCACGCCGCCGGCCGCGGCGGCCCCAGGTGGCACCGCGGTGCCCGTCTTCCTCGCCGGCGGAACCTCGCTGCACACGATCACGGACCTGACCGCGGCCCTGCAGACCGAGGTCAACGCCGAGCTCGACAAATATGTGGGCACCCACGACTCCAACGGCGACGGCGTGCCCGACGTCATCGTCTGCCGCCCGGTGGACGATCCCAATGCGACCGGCCCGACGGCTTGCAACGGGACCGGAAACCGGATCGTGCTGCGCGCCGAGCAGGGTGTCGTCAGCGGGCTCGGCGTGGACACGCCCGCCAACCTCGAGTCAGGCGGCCACATAGGCAAGCCGAACGGCGCCCTCACGCTGCTCGGCTACGGCGCGTCGGCCGGAGCCGGGCCGACCCAGACCTCACGCGCCAGCCGCTTCTTCCTGAAGAACGTCAACCTGACCGGCGCGTTCGACCTGATCGTCCAGAACGTCAGCGTCACCGCCAACGTCGGATTCCTCGCCATCAAGGCGGCGGGCGTGGGCACGCTGGCGGGCGACCGCCTCCTCTCGCTGGCGATGAACATCGGGTTGCGCAACCCGCTGGTCCACGACGGCGACCCGATGGCGCAGTACATCGACCTCGGCGTCCTCGGCAGCGCCATCCACGACGGCCACTTCCTCTACCGGACCGGTGACGCCGGGGGGACCCTCGACCACCCGACGACGGGCTTCTTCACGGGCACCCTCTCCGGCGGCCTGGGGGCGCGGCTGACGATCGCCCCCGACGGCGCCCTGGCCGGCCTCGCCGACGCGCTCAACGCGGCGCTCTCCATCACCGCGACCAGCAGCGACTGGTTCAGCGGCCTGCCGACTCCCAACGTCCAGTTCCAGGGACCCGACTTCAACGCGATTCTCGACCGCTTCAGCCACCTCGACTTCAACACGATCATCTCGGCGCTGCAGCTGATCATCGGGCTGATCAAGAGCATCGACGGGTCGGGCGGGAACAGCGGGCTGGCGGCGATCCTCAACCAGCCGCTGCCGCTGGTCAACAAGAGCATCTCGCAGCTGCTCGACGTCGCCTCCAGCTTTGCCGACAAGCTCAACCAGATCATCCAGAACCCGGCCGGGGCGATCCAGGAGCTGAACAACATCATCTCCAACGCCCTCGGCATGACCGTGCCCGCGATCTCGGTGAACGAGGTCCAGGCCGGCGACGGGTCGCACAACGAGATCCAGAACATCACCGTCACGAACGCGACCGGCGGGGACTACACGCTCACCCTGCCGGCCAATGCCACCCTCTCCGGCCCGGTCAGCAGCCAGACCAGTGCGCCCATCAACTTCAACGCGCCGCTCGGGTCAGCCAAGCCCTCGGGCTTCACGGCGGCCGCGCAGAGCGGCGGCTCGCTGGCCGGCGGCACCTACTACTACGAGGTCACCGCCCTCACGCTGTCGGGCGAGACGCTGCCCTCGACGGAGCAGTCGGCGGTCGCCGACGCGACCCATGGCACCATCCACCTGAGCTGGACCGCCTTCTCCGGCGCGACGGCTTACCGCGTATACCGCGGCAGCACGGCTGGCGGCGAGAACGTCGCCTTCGCGGTCCCGTCCGGCACGACCTTCGACGACAACGGAAGCGGCACCGGCAGCGCGGGGTCGCCGCCCTCGCTGAGCGTGGCCGCCGCCCTCCAGGCGATCCCCTTCATCGGCAACGGCAACGTCAACGTGCAGCCGCTGGCCTTCCCGACCGGCGTCGGCGCGACCGCGGCCGGTGGTGGCTCGCTCGCCGCCAACACCTACTACTACGTCGTCACCGCCATCCTGCCCGCCACGCCGAACCCGGTGGAGAGCGCGGCCTCGGCCGAGGTCAGCGCCACCGCCGCCGCCAACGGCAAGGTCAACCTGACCTGGTCGGTGGTGACCGGTGCCACCGGGTACCGCGTTTACCGCGGGACCACGGCCGGCGGCGAGAGCGGCTACTTCACCGCCTCGGGGACCAGCTTCAGCGACGACGGCTCGCTGACCCTGCACGCGGGCGGGGCGCCGGTCGCGAGCTACGACGTCACCTTCCAGGGCAGCCGCGCCAACACGCACTTCAATCCGCTCACCGCCGACGCGCTCAAGCTCAACTTCGTCCAGCCCGGGCAGCTGCCGGTCCTCTCCTACGACCAGGTCGCGGGCCAGCTCAACTTCAACCTCGACCTCGGCACCAGCGTCCAGATCGCGCGCCCCTTCAGCCTCAACCTGTCCCAGCTCCTGGCGGCCCTCAACCTCTCCCCGACGCTGGCGAGCATCGCCAACAGCCTGGTCGGCGTGGGCGCGACCGGGAACCTGTCGGTCAACGCCAGCGCCGCCTTCCACCTCCGCCTCGGGCTCGACCTCAACATCGATTCCGTCAGCACCACCACCCAGGGCTCCTCGACCGCGAGCGAGATCCAGTCGCTCGTGCTCAAGGCGACCGGGGGCAGCTTCAAGCTGGCCTTCCCGTTCGATGGGGCACCGCAGAACCTGACCGCGGCCGCCGTCTCCGGGGGCTCGCTGGCTGCGAACACCTACTACTACGTCGTCACCGCGACGATCGGCAGCCGGGAGACCGGCGCCTCGGCGGAGCAGTCGGTCACGGTGGGCGCCAGCGGCAAGGTCAACCTGACCTGGAACGCCGTTACCGGCGCGTCCGGCTACCACGTCTACCGCGGCACCTCCGCCGGGCACGAGACCGACCAGTTCGCCTCCACCACCAGCACCTCGCTGACCGACGACGGGACAGCCTCCACGACGACGCAGTCACCGCCGGCGGCGCTCACACCGGCGATGGAGACCACGGCGGCGATCACTGTGCAGGCCAACTCGAGCGGGCAGATCGACTCCAACGCGCTCGCCTCGGCGATCCAGTCGGCGCTGCTCCTGCTGCCCAACATCGGCGGCAGCAACGTCAGCGTGACCTCCAGCTCGGGCCCGGTCACACCGGGCAGCCCGCAGACCTTCACGATCACCTACCAGGGCGACCTCGCCCACGTCGACGTGCCCCAGGTCGTCGTCGACGACTCCAGCCTCACCGGCCAGCGCGCGTTCTTCGTGAAGACCGGCGCCGGCGGCACCACGGTCCACTTCGACGCCTCCGCGTCCGCGACCAACCTCAACTTCGAGGCGCGGATCGGGCCCTTCGGCCTGTTCGTGAAGAACGGCTCGGCGGGGATCGGCGCCAGCCTGACGCTGCAGCTGCACGATGCGCACGGCAACGGGCGCCTGGTGCTGGTGGCGTTCGGCGGCGACGGCGTCACCAGCGACCTCGGCAACCTCCTCGACTTCGTGCAAGCCGACTCGTTGGTGCTCAACGGCACCGCCTCGGGCCCGGACTCGACCAGCTGCCCGCCCACGCCCTCGCCGCTGGCCTGCGTCAGCCTGCCGCTCTATGTCGGCGTCACCAGCTTCCAGCTCCCCATCAACGACCCCGTCTTCAGCGGTAACGGCATCGCCGGCCAGAACGTGCTGGCCCTCAAGATCGGGATCGACGGCAGCAAGCTCTTCTCCCAACCCGCGGACGCCTTCAGCTTCACCGTCACCAAGACGCCGGACTGGAGCAACTTCAGCCCCAACCTGCCCAGCCTCTTCGCGCTGCTGTCAGACCCGGCGACCATCGTCGACGGCCTCGACTTCTTGCTCCAGACGCTGCAGGACGCTCTCAACGGCCAAGTCTTCGGCGTCAAGCTGCCGCTGCTCGGAAATCTGCTCGCCAACAACCCGCTCAGCACCGCGGTGGGCGACTTCCGGACCAAGTTCCTGCAGCCGCTGGCGCAGACCCTGCGCGACAACAACCTCGACTTCGATCACCTGGTCCCGCTGATCCAGCAGGTCGCGTTCAACGTATTCTCGACCCAGCTCGGCCTGATCGATCCGACGCTGGCCCTCGGCGACGCCATCCAGTTCAAGCTCTTCAACGCCAACCACACCCACACCGGGTCGGACGTCAACATCTTCAACGCCCAGGAAGCGGAGTTCGACTTCCACCTGGGCAAGACCTACCAGTTCGAGGCGGCCCCGATCCACCTCGACCTCGGCATCCCGGCCCTGGGCTTCGACGTCAACTTCACGCCCGAGATCACGATCCAATTCGGCCTCGACTTCGGGTTCGGCGTCGACACCAAGAACGGCTTCTACTTCGTCACCGGCGGCGCCGCGCACCCCGCCCTGACGCTGGGCACCGTTGTCACCTTCTCGTCCGCCAACTGCCCGTCCGGCTCGGTCGACCGCGCCCAGGTCGACGGCCGGCTGCTCTTCCTGGCCCTGCACCTGCAGGACGGAGTCGACCTGAACGGCGACGCCGGCATCAAGGTCAACTGCACCGGCCACTACCTCAGCACCAACGTGGACCCCCAGACCCAGGAGATCAGCACCCTCTTCTTCAACGGCACCCTGGCCATCGGCGACCCCAACCACGACGGGATGCTGACCTTCGCCGAGATGACCTCGGCGGCCCTCAGCGACATCATCATCCCGACGCTGAAGGGCGGCGCCCTGCTGCGGTCGGAGGCCACCGTCGACTTCAGCACCCTGGGCGCCGACCTCGGCAACGTCCTGCCCAAGATCACGGCCAAGCTGCTGGTCGACTTCGTCCTCGGCTGGTCGCCCGGCACCGGGCTGCAGGTCAGCGCCCCGCAGGTCGTGATCGGCGCGATCACCCTCGACCTGGGTTCGTTCATCTCCAAGTTCGCGGCCCCGATCCTGCAGAAGATCGCCGACATCCTGCACCCGCTGGACTGGCTGATCGGGCCCAACGGGTTCCTCAACATGCGGATCCCGCTGCTCTCGGACCTGGCCGGTCACACGATCACGGGCAAGGACCTGATCATCCTCTTCGACCCGACCGACGGGCCCTCGATCGTCGCCTTCCTGAACTTCGTGGGGACGCTGTACCACCTCATCGAGCTCGTCCACCAGGCGGCCAGCGAGGGTGACGTCAAGCTCAACTTCGGCGACCTCGTGCTCGCCCACAGTGACAGCCCATTGGTGGGCAACCCGGCCAAGTGGGCCTTCTTCACGCACCCGCTCGGCGGCTTCGGCCTGCCGGCCACCGGCGCCGGCTCCAACATCAGCCAGCTGCCCGACCTCGGGGGCATCAATGTGCCCGACAACCTGCCCGACGGGGCGCTCGAGGGTCCCGAGGGCTCGGCGACGTCCGACTTCACCTCGGGCGTTCAGGGCTCGACCAGCATCGTCTTCCCGATCCTGAAGGCGTCCAGCGTGATCAACCTGATCATGGGCAAGCCGGCAACGCTGGCCGAGATCACGCTGCCGACGTTCACCTTCAACTTCTTCTACCGGCAGGAGTTCCCGATCATCGGCCCGCTGGTCGGGACCTTCGCGGGCGGCATCGGCGCCAGCATCACGCTGCGGCTGGGCTATGACACCCTCGGGCTCAGCGAGTTCCTCGCCTCGCACAACGCGGCCAACCTGATCGACGGCTTCTTCTTCGACACCAAGGACGCCAACGGCAACACGCTGCCGGTCGCCATCCTGCACGCCGAGATCGCGGTGGGAGCGGCGCTTTCGCTGGTCCTGCTGACGGTCGGCGTCGAGGGTGGGATCGCCGCCAACGTCTTCTTCAACTGGGACGATCTCAACGGCGACGGGAAGGTCCGGCTCAACGAGATGCTGGCCAACATCCTGGCCAACGGCGGCGATCCGCTGGCGGTGTTCGACATCACGGGCGACCTGGAGCTATTCCTGCGCGCCTACGTGGAGATCAACCTCTTCATCACTTCGTTCACGCTCACCTTCGAGTTCCCGCGCATCAAGCTGTTCACCTTCTCGGTGCCGTTCAAGCGACCGTCCTTCCTCGGCACGATGAGCAACGGCGCGCTCACGCTCGCCATCGGCTCCAGTTCGAAGAACCGGATCCAGGGCAACCTCGACGACATCAGTGAGACGATCCACGTGGAGAGCACGAGCACCAACTCGGGCAATGTGCGGGTCTGGTCTGACCAGTTCAACCGCTCGCACGACAACGCCCAGGAGTTCGACGGCGTCACCTCGATCGTGGCCAACGGCGGCGCGGGCGACGACACCATCGACCTGAAGGGCGTCAACGACACCGGCATTGCCGTCGTGGCCCACGGCGGCGACGGCAACGACACCATCGACGGGCCGACCCGGTCCAAGTGCGATGACAACCACGCCTGCGCCCAGCTCTTCGGCGACGGCGGCAACGACACCATCACCGGGCACAACACCGACACCACCAACGCCGACCTGATCGACGGCGGCCCCGGTGACGACACCCTCAACGGCTCGGCGGGCGGCGGGATGTCGATCCTCAATGGCAGCGACGGCAACGACAGCATCACGGGCGGCACGGGCAGCGACACCATCGATCCCGGGCCGGGCAACGACAAGATCGACGGCAACGGCGGGTCGGACAGCTACCTGGGCAAGAACTCGGCGAGCGTGGTCGAGATCACCTCGCTCACCGGCAACGGCACTCTTGACATGAGCGGGCGCCACGAGAACATCACCTTCGTCGCCAAGGACGGCCAGCTGCTGGCCGGCTGGGGCGCCCAGAGCTCGGCGCCCTCGTCCATCACCGGCGTCAACGCCTACGAGCACATGATCGAGGTCGACCACATCAACTCCGTCCACCACATCCTGGGCGGTTCGGGGGCCGACACCTACCTCATCTACCAGACCGGTGCCGGCTTCGTGACCTTCCTCGACGGCCAGGGCGGCAACGACACCTACGACTTCAAGAACTTCGGCAGCGGCGCCTACATCAACGCCGACGTCAACGACACCGGCAACCCTTGGGACTCGGGCGACCTGATGATCGCCGACGGCAGCAGCTCCGGCGACAGCATCCTGGTCACCAACAGCCAGTTCTGCTCGCCCGACTGCACGGCGCCCAACCGGCAGGTCGCCTACCACGCGCCGGATGCCGACAAGAACGTGCTCTCGCTCGAGGTCCTCGGCAACGACGGCGACGACAGCCTCACGGTCGCCGGCACCGACGCCCGGGTGGCGGTGCGGGTCGACGGCGGCGCCGGTCAGGACCTGGTCAACGTGGGCAACGGACTGCTCAGCGGCATCGCCGGCATCTCGCGGCCCGGCCTCAACACGCCGACGGGCGTGGGGCCGGTGGTGGTCGTGGGCGGCGACGGCGTCGACAGCCTGACGATCGACGACCACTCGGATTCCACCGCCCGCACCGGGCTGATGACCGCCTTCGTCGAGTCGCGCGTGACCGCGCCCAACGGCGTCGAGGTGGGGCTGGTCAGCGGGCTGGGCATGACGCTCTTCCCTGACAGCACCAGCTACCCGTCGGGCGCTACCGGCGACGGGCGCGTCGAGTTCGAGAGCTTCGAATCGGTCAACGTGCTGCTCGGCAGCGGCAACAACGTCTTCACCACCGGCGGCGACGCGCTGCTCGGCAGCGGGGCGGGCAAGCTGCCCGAGGTCCGCCAAGAGCACATCCTCCAGTTCATCCACACGCCGACGGCGATGGTCTCGGTGCAGGGCGGCTCCGGCAACGACACCCTGCGCGTCACCTCGACCAACCTGGTCGACCGCGCCGGATTGGACGCCGGCGAGGGCGTGCTCAACATGTCCAACCGCGGCAGCGTGCAGCACCTCGACATCGCCGGCCAGAAGACCGACGGTGCGGACACCTACACATTGACCAGCGGCGGCGCCACCACCGGGACGCTCCACTTCAACGACGCGGCGGCGACCGTGCAGGCAGCCCTGCGCACGGCCCTCGGCAGCAGCACTGCGACGGTCGTGGCGGCCAGCGGCGGCGGCCTCGACTTCGCCAACGTGGGCGCCGTGGTCGCGCGCGTGACGCCGCCGCTGGTCGCGGTCACCACGTCGGGCCTCCTCCAGCACCTGGCCATCAACCCGGTGACGGGCTTCCTCGGCCACTTCACGCTCAAGTACCGCTATCAGGAGACGCGCCCGCTGCCGTTCAACGTGAACGCGACCGACCTCACGCTGGCGCTGCAGCAGGCGATCACGCTGGTGGGCGACCACACGTTCATCTGGGCTACGTCGGCCACGGGCGGCTTCGACATCCACTTCAACCCGGCCGTGGCGAACCCCGACCAGGTGGTCGCGGAGCTGGTGCCCTTCTACATCTCGGGCGGGGCGGGCAACGACGTCCTCAACGTGCAGTCGTTGTACGAGGACACCTTCTGGGCCGGCGGCGACGGCGGCGACAGCGCCAATCTGAACCTGGACCCGGTCAGCCTGAAGGCGTTCCATCCGACCGACGTGGCCGCGCACGTGGTCATCGCCGAGGCGGTGCCCGGCGGCGTCAGCGCGGACGAGAGGCAGACGGTCACGCTCCTCAACACCACCGGCGGCACCTTCAACCTGACCTTCATGGGCCAGACCACCGCGCCGATCGCGTGGGACGCGCCGGCGGCGACCGTGAGGGACGCCCTGGCGGCCCTGAGCACGATCGGCCAGGACTCGACCAACGCGCCCAACGTGGGTGTGCTGCAGACCGGGAACGTCTACACGATCGAGTTCATCAACGACATGAAGCACCACGCCGAGCCGCTGCTGACCTCGAACATCGTCATCACCACGACCGGCGGCAACAACACGACGCAGAACATCTCGCTGCAATCGCTTACGAGCGGCAGCTTCACGCTCGACTACTCGTACAAGCTGGCGCCGCTCGGCCTCGCCTCAGACGCCAACCACGTCGGCACGCTGGCCGCGGGGACCTACTACTACCGCGTGACCGCGGTGACGGGCGGCGGCGAGTCGCTGCCCTCCAACGAGACCTTCAAGCAGGTCGGCACCAACGGCGCCGTCCAGATCGATTGGGGTGACGTGCCGGGCGCGCTCACCTACAACGTCTACCGGGGCACGGCGGCCGGCGCCGAGACGCTCTACGTGACCGGCCTCGCCAGCCCGACCTACCTCGACGACGGAACCGCGACCGCGATCGGCGGCGCGCTGCCGTCCACGACCAGCGATACCGGCATCCAGACGACGGTGCCGATCTCCTTCAACGCGACGCCGGCCCAGGTCCAGGACGCGCTCGCCACGCTGCCCGTGATCGGCGCCGGCAACGTGAGCGTGACCGGCACCGCCGGCAGCTACGCGGTGACCTTCGTCGGCGCGCTGGCCGGTCAGTTCATCTACCCGATGACCGGTTCGCCGTCCACGCTGCGCTCGAACGGCATCCATGCCATCACCACCCTCGACGGCGAAGACGGCAGCGACAGCTACAACGTCAACCTGATCGGCGGCCGGACCGCGGCTCTGATCAACGTCCTCGACTCCTGCCCGAAGACGCCGTACTCGCCGCGCCCCTGCAGCGGCAGCAACCAGCTGACCGTCAACGGCACCGACTTCCCCGACGTCTTCCTGCTGCGCTCGTCGACGGCCACCAACGGCCTCGCCTTCATCGCCCTCATCAACGGCCCGACGCCGCTCGCCCCGGCCGCCACCGACCCGGTCGAGCGCGTGAACTACGACAGCAACCTGACCTCGATCACGGTCAACGGCGGCAACGGTGACGACCAGTTCTTCGTGGACGACACCCGCGCCTCGATCACCATCAACGGCGGCCAGGGCAACGACTTCTTCCAGATCGGCCAGCTCTACAAGTCACGCCGGACGCCATCGCTGGCGACTGTGGCGCCGGAAGACGTCTTCGCGACCATCGACACCACCCAGGGCTGGCTCAGCAACGGCGTCAGCTTCCCGATGACGATCAACGGCGGCATCGGCGACGACAGCTTCATCGTCTTCCACAACCTGGACACCCTCAACCTCAACGGTGGTGCCGGCAACGACACCTTCCTGGTCCAGGCCTTCGCGCTCGCCGGCTCACAGGAGGACCACCGCGCCCTCACCTCGCTGAGCGGCGGGGGCGGCGCCGACCTGATCCAGTACGCCGTCAACGCGCCGGTCAACATCGACGGCGGCGACGGCTTCGACACCGTGGTCATCATCGGCACCGAGTTCAACGACGACTTCGTGATCACGCCCAACGGCGTGTTCGGCGCGGGCCTCAACGTCAACTTCGTCAACATCGAGGCCCTGGAGGTCGACGGCGGGGCGGGCAACGACCGCTTCTTCATCCTCGGCACCAACCCCAACTGGACGACGACCGTCACCGGCGGCCTCGGCTCCAACTTCTTCAGCGTGGAGGGGCCGACACCGGCCAACGGCGTGATCAGCAAGGATCTCCTCGGACACAGCGGGATCATCACCCACGGCGTCCAGAGCTCCGACCCGACCTCCAAGTACAACGGCATCAACGTGCAGGGCATCTCCGCGCACGTGGGAGACAACGACACGCCGGGGGTCGTGGTCCTCCAGAGTGACGGGACATCCCAGGTGGTGCAGGGCGACGGCACCCACTACAACGTGGCCGACCGCACGCGCGACTACTTCTCGGTGATGCTGACGCGCGCGCCCGAGCCCTCCGCCACGATCGACATCAACCTGTCGCCGCCGCTGGGCCTGGTGACCCTCGACGGCACCTTCAACCCGCGGCGCATACTGACCAGCGCGACCGAGCTGCTGACGCTGTCGCACCTGCTCGCGGGCGGGTTCGAGCTGAGCTATGACGGCGGGACCACCTGGACGCCCGAGCTCGCCTTCGACGCCACGCAGTCCCAGGTCCAGTCGGCCCTCGAGGGCCTGGCCGGGCTGGCCGGCAACGTCGGCGTCGAGCAGGTCGGCTCGAGCTACACCATCAGCTTCGTCAACGGCCTCGCCGCCGTGCCCGTCAACCAGCTCTCGGTGCGCCTGGTCGACAGCCCCTCGCCGGGCGCCAGCGCCGTCGTCCAGACCACGGTGCCGGGCGGCGTCTCCAAGGCGGCCGACCTGACCCTGCACTTCACCAGCGCCAACTGGTGGCAGCCGGTGAAGGTGTGGTTCGGCGTCGACAACAGCGCGCCCAGCATCCCGACCAGCGCGGCCTTCCTGAACTCGATCTCCGTGACCCCGCTGAGCGGCCTGGTGGCCGCCGGCACGACGAGCATCGACCCGAACCCGAACACGATCGGCGACGAGTACGCGACCCTGATCACCAGCGGCGACCTCTTCAGCGGCTTCACGCCGTCGCCCGCACTGCCCGAGGGGTTGCGGGGCGCGTCCCTGAGCATCACCGGCGGCGACGCCGAGGCCTCCGGGCAGGTGGCCATGGTGCTCGGCAGCTACCTCACCACCCTCACGGTCACCGGCGCCTACACGCTGAGCTTCGGCGGGCAGTCCGCCTCCTTCACCGGCACCGAGGGCGCCTCAGACATCCAGTCGGCACTGGCGGCGCTCTCCTCGATCGGCGCCGGCAACGTGGCCGTGACCGGTTCGGCCGGGAGCTTCCAGGTCGCGCTCGGCGGCAGGCTGTACCTCACCAACGACGTCCACTTCACAGCGACCGGGTCGGCCACGGTCGGCATCGACGACAACTCGCTCAAGCTGAACCAGGCCTGGTCGGTCGAGCCGACCCCTGGCGTCGCGACCTTCGAGGTCGGGCTCTACACCGGGGTCAAGGTGCCGGGCGTCAAGGTCCGCATCTACCCGGCGGCCAAGCCGTCGATCGTGGTGATCGAAAGCGGCGCCGGCACCAATGTCGCCGAGGACGCGAACACCCACGCCGCCTCGGACAATGCCACCGTCAACGTGCGCCTGTCGGCCGCGCCGGCGGGGACGGTGACGGTTGCGCTGGGCGACGGCGGCCAGGGCCTGATCTCGTTCGACCAGCCCACGCTCACCTTCACTTCCGCAAACTGGAACACCTTCCAGACGGTCACCGTCTACGCCGTCGACGACGGCATCCAGCGCGGATTCCACAAGACCGACCTCCACGTGCGCATGCAGAGCAGCACCGGCGCCGCGGATCGCTACGGCGACTACACGTCGACGGTCACCATCGCCGACGACAACTGGCCGGGCGTGCGCGTCACGGAGTCGAACGGCTCCACCAACGTGGTCGAGTTCACCACCGGCGGCTCGCCGTCGGAGACCACCGCGCGCACGGACGGCTTCGACATCCAGGACACCTACACCCTCGCGCTCAGCGCGCCGCCGGGGGCGACCGAGACGGTCACCGTCACCGCGACCCCGCAGGCGACGCGCACCAGCGAGACAGGCGGCATCGTGTCCTACTCGCGCCAGCTGAAGCTGTGCCTGGTCACGGGCGCGATCACCTGCCTGAACGACGCCGACTACTCGACCGCCGGTGACGGCAGCGTCCAGGTCAGCTTCACCTCGGCCAACTGGAACCTGCCGGTCACCGTCTACGTGCGCGCGATCGACAACAACCGCGTCGACGGCATGGACACCAAGGTCTTCGCGCCGCAGCTGAACCAGCTCAACAACATCCAGGGCCCGCTCTTCATAAACGGTGGCCAGGGCACCGACCGGACCGGGCTCCTCGAGCGCGAGCCGGTGATGCTGCCGCGCGAGCGCAACGAGCTGCCCGCCATGGGCCACGTCGTCTCCTCCACGCCGGGCACCCCGAACAACACGGTCGCAGCCACGGTCACCGTCGACCCGAGCACGCTGGCCCAGGTCGGAATCGAGTCGATGACGGCCGACAACACGATCCAGGACGTGATCGTCGACGCCATCGGTGGCACCTTCACGCTGACGTACGGCGGCATGACGACGCTGGTCTCTCTGCCCTTCAACGCGCCGGCGATCGCGGTCGAGAACGCGCTCAAGGCGCTGAGCACGGTCACCGCCCTCTTCACGCATCCCAACTCGACCGTCAAGGTGTCGCAGAACTCGAACGTCTACGAGATCACCTTCGTCAACCCGGGCACCATGCCGGTGCTGCTCTCGGCGACCGGCAGCGGCCTGCTGCCGCAGCACCCGGCCGATGTCGTGAACTACACGATCGAGATCACCCGCGGGCCGGCCAAGAACAAGACGCGGATCATCACGGGCGCCGTGCAGGACGGCGCCAACTGGACGCTGACGCTCGACAAGCCATGGCTGAGCCTGTTCACCGGCGACGCTTCGCGACCCGACTCGACGAGCCTCTTCACCCTGCTGGCGACCAACCCCAACCTGCTCGTGGATCCGAACGCGGCAACCAACCTGCTCTACCTCTATGACACCGACAACCCGGCCAACGCGGCGCAGACGCCGTTCGGCGCCGGCCGCCTCTTCTTCGACGCCAACCCGTTCGGCCCACCCAACGCCGCCGGCGTCGTCCTGCCGCTCAACCAGTTCCGGATCACCGGCCTCGGCATGGGTCCCAACCGGTGCATCGGCGGGCCGGCCAACGACGTCGTCAGCGGTGACGAGGCGGCAGCCTGCAACGGCCCCGTGGGCGCCAACGAGCCCGGTGGCGTGACCTTCAAGAACGTCCAGGACCTCCAGGTCAACCTGGGTCCGGGCGGCAACCACTTCACGATCCAGGACACGCCGGCCGGCACCATGACCGAGCTCAACACCGGCGTGGGCGATGACGTCGTGGACGTCCTGCACATGTCTGGCCACACGTTCGTCAACACCGGCGCCGGCAATGACACCGTGAACGTCCACGACTCGGGCAACACGCTGGCCGGCGTCAGCGGCCTGCTCACTGTGAGCGGCGACAGCCCGCAGGCGACCATGCTCGACCTGGTCGACGGCTCACCCGCTCAGGGCACCGCCGTCGACGCGGTGAACGCGATGCAGCGGCTCACGGTCGACGCCACCGGTGGCAGCTTCACGATCAGCTACGCGCCGCAGCCGCTGAACCTCACGGCGTCGGTCGGGGCCGGCACCGGGACGCTGGCCGCGGCCACCTACTACTACGAGATCACGGCCACCACTGGCGCCGGAGAGACCCTGCCCTCGCCGCAGGCCTTCGCGACGGTCCGGGCCGGCGGCAGCGTCGTGCTCGGCTGGTACCCGGTGCCGTTCGCGACCTCCTACAACGTCTACCGGGGTACGGCGGCGGGTCTCGTCTTCCTGCTCGCATCGGGATGGACCGGCACCGCCTACACCGACGCCGGCGGCGCCACCACCTCGGCCGCGCCGCCGTCGGTAGGCGTGGTGCAGACCCAGACCGTCACCTACGTCCCGAACACGGGCGCCGGCGCCATCCAGGCCGCCCTCGACGCCATGACCCTGGTCGGCTCCGGCAACACGCACGTGACGGCTGCCGGCAACGTCTTCGCGATCCGCTTCATGGGGTCGCTGGCCGGCACGGCCATCCCGCTCCTGCTCACCGACCCGACCCGCCTGCGCAACGGCGCCGGCGCCCTCGATGTCCTCAACGTCTCCGATCGCGGCGCCACCGCCGACGACGCGGCGCTGCTCACCTCCAGCTCGCTGACCGGCCTCGACATGTCCTCCTCGAACACCATCCAGGAGCTGTCGATCGACGCCACCAGCGGCCAGTACAACCTCGAGTACCGGTTCCCGGTCGTGGTCACCGGCCTCGCCGCGCATGTCGCCCTGGGCGGCACGCTGGCCGCCGGCTATCACTTCTACGTGGTCACCGGCGTGACCGGCGCCGGCCACGAGAGCCTGGCCTCCAAAGAGGTGGTGGCCGTGACCGCCGACAGCGGCAGCGTCCAGCTGAGCTGGACCGCGATGACGTGGGCGACGAGCTACCGCGTCTACCGCGGCAGCAGCCCGGGCGGCGAGAGCGTGCTGGTCGCCAGCACCACTCTCACCAGCCTGACCGACATCGGTGCCGGCACCTTCGCCACGCCGCCGTCGACCAGCGACGTGACCGACAGCGTGACCACCCCCACGCCGCTCGACTACAACGCTTCCGCCGCCGCCGTCCAGGCGGCCCTGGAGGGCCTGGCCGGCACCGGCAACGTCGTGGTCAGCAAGAACGACGAGGTCTACGTGATCCGCTTCCAGGGCTCCCTGAGCGACACGGTCGTGCTGCCCCTGATCCCGCACTCGGTCAACCTCCAGAAGGCGGTCGAGCAGCCGGGTGGCGGGGTCGGCGCCGGCACCGCCAGCGCCAACCTCACGGTCCGGGCGGCCGGTCTCAACGATCCGGCGAACAACCGCAACCAGGTGCAGGTGCTGACCATCGACGCCACCTCCGGCAGCTACGAGCTGCAGTTCCTGGTCGGCGGCGTGACCTTCACCACCGCCCCGATCCCCTACAACGTGGGCGCCGAGCAGCTGCGGCAGACCATCCAGAACGCGATTGCCGTCGGCGAGACCGGCGATCCCAACCTGCGGCTGTTCGTCCAGGACGACGTCGACGTCACCGTCGATCGCTACCCGAGCGGGAACTGGTATCCGCTGCACAACCTCGACATCTACGTGCTCAACTTCCAGGGGCTGCTCCGGAAGTTCGCGCGCGGCGTCGGCCTGAACACGATCGCGATCGTCAACAGCTCGCTGGTGCCGTCGGTTGCCGGGCAGCCCGCGGCGACGGTGACCACCCGGATGGACGGAATCGACTACTACGGTGTCGAGCAGGTCAACATCGAGACTGGCTCGGGCAGCGACATCTTCAACGTTCAGGGCACCAGCCCGGGCAGCAACGACTTCAGCGGTACCGCGATCACGAACGTGAACACGAACGCGGCGACCGGTGCCGCCGGCAACGACCGCGTCTACGTCTCGTCCAATGCGGACCTCGACCAGGCGTCGTCGCGCGGGCAGTCGGGGACGGCCACCTGGACGCCGCTCGACTTCCTGACCGGCAACCTGGACGACGTCCGCGGCGCGCTGAACATCGACCTCGGCGCCGGCCGGCACCGGCTGTTCATGAGCGACGAGGGCTCCAGCGTGGGCGACAGCGTGACTATCACCAGGAACCTGGCCGCCCATGGCCTCAACGCCGCGGCGCTCGGCCTCGACACCGCCGCCGGCGACATCTACGTCGTCGGACTGGCGCCGGGCGCGATCTCGTACAAGACCAGCGGCAACCTGTACGACGGCGTGGCCTACTGGACGGGGTCGGGCGGCGACACCGTCAACATCGACGCCACGCACGACCGGCCCGCGCCCGATGCCCACGGCAACGCCACCGAGCGCACCATCACGCTGCTCAACACCGGGCTCGGCGACGACAACGTGACCGTCAACCTGCAAGTGGGCACGGACGGCTTCTTCGTCCTCAACACGTCGGGCGGATCGGCGACCGGAGACCCGATCGCGCACTCGGCGGGCGGCGCCTCGGATAACGACATGGTCGACGCCTCGGCCTCGAACCTGCCTCTGGTCATCTTCGGCGGCTTCGGCGGCGACTTGATCCGGGGCGGCCAGGGAAGCGATGTGATCCTGGGCGACCTCGGCCGCGTCCAGTACACGGCCCTGGCCGGCACCCAGATCATCGCGCAGTTCGGCTACGGTGGCCGCGGCGACCTGATCAGCGACCAGGTCGTGGACCCGCGCTGGGTCTACTCCTTCGTGCCCGACCTGCTGACCGGCGGCAACGACACCCTCTACGGCAACCGCGGCGAGGACGTCCTGGTCGGCGGCGCCGGCGACGACCGGCTGGACGGCGGCACCGGCGACGACCTGATCTTCGGCGACGCGGTGCGGCTGTTCCGGCGCGATGTCAACCCCTACGGGCTGGGCCTCATCACCGACCCGCGCTACCAGGCGCTGGCCCAGACCCAGATCTACAGCACCACCGCCGGCACGACGCTCGGACAGGCGCTCAACGACGGCCACCCGCAGAACTACCGCGACGGCGACGGCAGCTACGCGCCGGCCTGGGCGGAGTACGTGATCCAGAACCTGTACCAGTCGAGCGACCCAGTCCTGCACGCCCTGTACCCGGCCGGCAACGACTACATCGCCGGCGGCCCCGGGGACGACAGGATCTTCGGCCAGGGCGGCAACGACACCATCCAGGGCGACGGGTCCATCGACTACTCGGCGCTCGGCTGCAGCGGCGTCGGCGCCTTCCGCGACGCTTCGAATGCGCTCGTCCTCTGCCCCTCGAAGGACAACCTGGGGCCGGGCACTTACGACCATGGCACCGGAGTGGACGGCAACGATTACATCGAAGGCGGCGCCGGCAGTGACACCATCTTCGGCAACCAGGGGCAGGACGACATCGTCGGCGGCAACTCCGACCTCTTCACGCTGGTGACGCCGTCACAGCGCGACGACTCGCCGAACATGATCTTCGGCGGCTCGGGCACGGACGTCGCCCGCAACGACATGGGCGCCACCGGTAACGGCGCCGACGCGCACGACTCGGACGCGATCGTCGCCAACAACGGCGACATCGTCCGGCTGGTCGCGGTCAACGGGGCGACCCGAGCGACCGGCTTCCTGACCTTCAACTACGACACCTACCCCGGAACCGAGCGGATCATCCCGCGCACGGTCAAGCTGCTCGACTACACGCCAGGCGGTCCCGACCTGCAGGGCAAGGCGACGCTGGGCCCGGTGTCGGCGGGCGACATCGGCGCCACCGGCGTGCCGGGCGGGCAGGCCCGGGGCACCGAGATCCACGGCGAGAACGGCGATGACTTCATCTACGGCGGGCCCGGTAACGACGTGCTCTTCGGCGACGGCCAGAACGACACCATGGTGGGCGGCTACGGCAACGACTGGATGTCCGGCGGCACCGGCGACGACGGCCTGCTCGGTGACGACGGGCGCTTGTTCTCGAGCCGCGACGGTCTGGCCGCCGGTGAGCCGCTGTACGGGATTGCACCGATAGCGAAGCCGAGCCAGATGATCGCGACCTCCGGCAACCTGCAGCAGGCGATGATCAACGTGAACGGCGAGATCAAATACACGGCGCTGCTGGTGCCTGACAATCTCGACCCCAGCCTTACCCCGCCTCACACGACCATGCCTCGGCCGCTTTATGCGAGCGACATCATGTACGGCGGCCTGGGCAGCGATGCCATGCATGGAGGGGCGGGCGAGGACGCCATGTCAGGTGCCGAGGCGCCGGCGCTGTCGTTCACGAACAGCTACAGCACCGCCGGAATGCAGATCAACCTGACGCCGATCGAGAGCGACTTCGGCCGTCCCTTCAACCCGGGCAACGTGCTCGGCTACAACCCGACCACGACCAAGTTCGCGCAGTACGACGCCTTCGACCCGCGGCGCAAGGTGATGCTGAACCCCAACAACGGCTCGCTCTGCAAGTGGACAGCGCCGGCCTCGTCCACGAGCTGCGGAACCGGGGTGGTGTCTGACAACTGGCTGCTGAACTTCGACCCCACCGAAGGGCCGCTCGACACGCAGTGGATCCAGGGCCAGACCACGTACCCCGCCCTGCCCACTGACGGCAACGACACACTCTTCGGCGACCTCGGCAGCGACTGGCTGGTCGGCGGCACCGGACGCGACCGGATGTACGGCGGCTGGGGCGACGACCTCATCAACCTGGACGACAACCTGGACTCGCCGTGCGGCCCGAACAGCAGCATCACCACGGGCTGCGGTCTCAACAACACCACCGACACCAACCCGTCCTATGAGGACCTCGGCTTCGGCGGCGCCGGGCGCGACGTGCTGATGGCCAACACCGGCGGCGACCGGATGATCGACTGGATCGGCGAATTCAACAGCTACCTGACGCCGTTCCCGGCGTTCGGCATGGCGGCCCTCAGCGACCAGATTCAGCCTGGGCTTCCCGCCTTCCTGTATCAGCTCTCCAACAGCGACGGTGCCGACCTGACGCTGGCGGCGCGATACGGCAGCGCCGCTACCCGCGATGGCGAGCCCTTCGGGGAGCTCGGCCTTGTGCTTCAGCAGGACGCGGCCTACCAGGACCAGCAAGGTGCCCCGCGTGATCCGCAGGCCGGCAACCTGCCCACCACCTCGCGGGACGTGCTGCGAACCTCCGGCACGCAGGTGATCAACTCACCCGGCACCTGCTGCGACCCACCGGTGGCGGGCGCCTCGCCTCTGGTGTCGGCACCCGCTCAGGTGGACAACAATGGTCAGGCTGCCGTCCCGACGGTGGTCACCGGCCCCGCGGGCACTACCGCCAGCTACAGCGTCTCGGACGGCACCAACTCGGTGAGCGGGGCCGGAACGGTGGGCGACGATGGCATGCTGCCGGTCGTCCTCGACCTCTCGACGCTGGCCGACGCCGTCCTCACCGCCACGGTGACGGCGATCGGGAACACGAGCCAGCAGGCCAGCGCGACCCTCGTCAAGAACACGTCGGCGCCCGTGGCCCCCACCGTGTCAGCGCCCGCCTACGTGAACCCGGCCAACGTCAGCGCGGCCACCTTCACGATCACAGGACCGGCGGGCATGTTCGCGATCATCACCGTCTACGACGGCTTGCACTGGCAGGACGCCGCCGGCACGCTCGACGCCACCGGAACCCTCTCGCTGACACTCGACCTGTCGCGCCTGGCGGACGGCACCTTGACGGTCACGGTCACGTTCACCAACGCGGCCGGGAGCAGCAATCAGACGCAGGTGACGGTGGTGAAGGACCTGGTGCCGCCGGCAGCCCCCACCCTGTCACTGCCCGGGTACGTCAACCTGAGCAACCGCGCCGCCGTCCCGCTCCTGGTCAGCGGCGAGGCGGGCGCCACGGCCAGCGTCAGCGTGACTGACGGGACTACGACCATCAGCGGCACCGGGATTGTCGGGGCGGGCGGCACGGTCACGATCGCGCTCAACCTGTCCACGCTCAAAGACGGGACCGTCACGGCCAGCGGCTATCTGACCGACCCCGCAGGCAACCGGGGCCTCTCCGGCCAGACGACTTCGGCGACCAAGGACACGGCCGCGCCGACCGGCACCCTCACCATCACCGGGACGCTGATCAACAGCCAGCTGGCGACCACGAATCCGGTGCTGTCGCTCCAGCTGTCGTTCAGCGACGTCGGGACCGGCCTCAGTCAGATGATGGCGTTCTCGACGAACGGCGGGACCTCGTACCTGCCGGCGGCGACCTACGCGGCCAGCGCTTCGGTCACGCTGTCCGCCGACGGCCTGTACACGATCGCGGTCCAGGTGACCGACGTGGCCGGCAACGCAGCCGTGGTGACCAGGACGATCCGCCTGGACAGGACCGGCCCCGCGATCAGCTACACCGTGACCGCCCCCACCAACAGCGGCTCCTATGACGTGGGCACCACCATCAGCTTCGGCTTCAGCGCCAGCGACCCGGACAATGTCACCTCACTGAGCGCCAAGCTGGACTCGACGATCACCCTGGCGGTCGGCGAGAACAGCATCAACGTCGACACGCTCAGCGCCGGCGCGCACAGCATCGTGATCACGGCCACCGACCAGCTGGGGAACACGTCGACCGTCACGATCAGCTTCCAGGTGCACGCCACCGTGGCCGGCCAGATCAACGCCGTGAACCAGGGCACGACCGCCGGCTACATCACCTCCACCAATCAATCCAAGCTGGTCGCCCTGCTTCAGCTCGTGCAGAGCTACCTCAACGCCGGCAACATCACGGCCGCCAAGAGTGCGCTCAACAACTACATCAGCTGGGTCCAGCTCAAGACCGGCCAGGGCATCACAACCTCGTACGCAGCCCTGCTCATCAACTGGGCGAAGGACCTCTACAACCGGCTCTAGACCCTGCGGAATGTCCGCGCATCTTTACAACCGTTGGCTGACTTCGCCATCGACGTGCGGCCCTTGGTCACCCAGACTCGGTCCTGGTGGTTCTCAGGTCCCGGTCCCGCCGCCTGCTGCTGGCGGCCCTTTTCGCCGCTCTCCCCCTGGCTGGAACCCTCCCGGCCCACGCCTCGACTGCACCTAGACCGGTCCACCACGCCGGCGTCCGGGGCCATGCCACCACCACGGCTGCCACCTCCAGCAGCACCCAGCTGCTGGCCAACGGCGGCCCCGTGCTGGCCAATCCAAGCGTCTACCTAAGCTTCTGGGGCGGCTCCAATGCCAGTGCACAGTCGTACCTGGAGTCGTTCTTCAGCGCCGTCGGCGGCAGCGGCTGGGCCAATGTCCCCACCCAGTACTGCTCGAACGCGCCGGTCGGAGCCACCACCTGCGCCGCCGGCTCCGCCTTCGCCGGCAACCCCGCCGGCCAGTGGAGGGGCTCCTGGGGCGACAGCACGCCGGTCCCCACGACCCCGGTCGACACCGACATCGAGAGCGCCGCCCTGCGGGCGGTCAAGCACTTCGGATTCCGCCAGGACGCGGTCTACTTCGTGATGACGCCCAGCGGCCACTCGGAGAGCGGCTTCGGCACCTCCTGGTGCGCCTGGCACGGCTCGACCTCGAACGGCTCCTCGCAGATCCCCTACGCCTACCTGCCCTACCAGCCGGACGCGGGCGCCGCCTGCGGCGTCAACTCCGTCAACGCTACGACCGACTCCTTCGGGCACGGCATCTACGACGGGTTCAGCATCGTCGGCGGCCACGAGTACCTGGAGGCCGTCACCGATCCCTTTCCCAACACCGGCTGGCTCGACTCGGCCGGCCTAGAGAACGGCGACAAATGCCAGTGGAGCGCGGGGCCGGTCGCCAACTACACCTTCGGCAGCACCTACTTCGCGGTCCAGCCCACCTGGTCCAACGCCAGCGCGGGCTGCGCCATGAGCATGGGCTCGACTCCGGCGCCCAGCCCCACTCCCACGCCGACTCCGAACCCGGCGCCGGCGCCTTCCTCGCCAACCGGTCTGTACAGCCTCGACGGCTATGGCGGCGTCCATGCGCTGGGCAGTTCGGCCGCCCTCAGCACCTCCGCCTACTGGGGCGGCTGGGACATCGCGCGCGGGATCGCGACCTTCAAGGACGGCAGCGGCGGGTACGTGCTGGACGCCTTTGGAGGCCTCCACCAGTTCGGCAGCGCAGCGGCGCCCCAGTCCGGCTGTGACTACTGGCCGGGCTGGGACATCGCCCGCGCGGTCGTGCTGGCGCCGTGGGCGACCGCCGCCGTCCCGCAGGGCTGGGTGCTGGACGGCTGGGGCGCGCTGCATCCGTTCAACGGGGCCCCGGCGGCCGCGGCCGGGGCCTACTGGCCCGGCTGGGACATCGCCCGCGGGGTCCTGATCACGCCCGACAGCACACCCAGCCGGGTCAAGGGCTACACCCTCGACGGCTGGGGCGGCCTGCACGCCCTGAACGGGGCGGCACCGGTCGCCCAGAGCGCGTACTGGCAGGGCTGGGACATCGCTCGGGCCGTGGTCTGGAGCGCTGGCGCCACCTCCACCTCCCCGGCCGGCTACGTGGTGGACGGTTGGGGCGGCCTCCACCCGTTCGGCGTCGCCGCCGTGGTAAGCGGCAGCGGCTACTGGCCGGGCCAGGACCTCGTGCGCGGCGCGGCCGCCTGGCCGCAGGCCGGACCCGGCACGCCGGGGGGCTGGGTGCTGCGCGCGGACGGAAGCCTCTACCGCTTCGGGAGCGCGCCCGCGGTAGCCGGCCCCACCTTTGGTGGGAGCCTGGGCCGCGGCCTGGCGGGGGGCTGACCCCGCCGCCCAGCGCTTGGGAGTCCAGGCGACCACCCGTCAATATGTGTCCTTCATGTGCGGGTGGGCACGCCCTGGGCGCTTGATCACGTGATGGGTCACCTGGCCCGGGGCATGCTGGCCCTGGCCTGGGTGGGGCTGAGCCCGGCCCTCGCCACCCCACCACGGACGGCCACCCCGGCGGCGACCGCGACACCCCCCGCCCCGGCCGCGACCGCGACGCCCGCCGCCCCGGCCGCGGCGGCCCCTCTCGACAACACCGGGCATCTCTACACGCTGGACGCCTGGGGCGGAGTGCACGCCGCGGGCTCCGCTCCCGCCGTCAGCACGAACACCTACTGGAAAGGCTGGGACATCGCCCGCGGGCTGGCCATGCTGCCTGACGGCAGCGGCGGGTACGTCCTCGACGGCTACGGGGCCGTACATTCGGCGGGCTCGGCTCCAGCCGCCTCGGCCGCCGACTACTTCGGGTTCGACATCGCCCGCTCGATCGCGCTGGCCCCCTGGGCGACCGCCACCGCGCCCGCGGGCTGGATCCTCGACGGCTTCGGCGCCGTCCACACCTTCGGCAATGCGCCCAAGGTCAGCGCCTCCGCGTACTGGGCCGGCTGGGACATCGCGCGCAGCCTGCTGATCCTGCCCGACAGCACCCCCACCAGCGTCGGCGGCTACGTGATGGACGGATTCGGCGGCCTCCACCCCTTCGGCACGGCGCCGGCCGTCAGCCAGTCGGCCTACTGGTCCGGCTGGGACATCGCCAGGGCCGCGGTCCTGCTGCCCAGTTCCACGACCGCCGCCCCGGCGGGCTACCTCATGGACGGCTGGGGCGGCCTGCACCCGTTCGGGTCGGCCACGCCGGTGAGCATGTCGGCCTACTGGCGCAACTGGGACATCGCCCGCGCCGTGGCGAGCTGGAGCGCGGCCACGACCGCCTCCCCCGGGGGCTGGGTGATGGACGGCTGGGGCGGCCTGCATCCGTTCGGCAGCGCTCCGCCGGTCATCCAGGGCGCCTACTGGCCGAACTGGGACATCGCCCGCAGCCTGGGTGCGGCCGGCAACAGCTCCGGGGGTCGCAACCCGACGCTGCCCGTGAGCCGGGTGCTCAACGTCCCCTACTTCCACCAGGAGCACGCGCTGACCTGCGAGGCCGCGGCCCTCCGCATGGCGCTCGGCAAGGAAGGCATCAGCGTCGGCGAGGACACGCTCATGAGCGCGATCGGGATCGACTACAGCGCTGGTTATCGGGACTCCAGCGGCGCCCTGCACTGGGGCGACCCCTACACCCTCTTCGTGGGCAGCCCCGACGGCAGCGAGAGCGCCCTCACCGGCTACGGCGTCTACTTCCCGCCCGTGGCCCGCGTCGCCGCCCAGTACGGCGGCACGGTCCTGCTGGCGGGTGAGGGCATCGGCCCCGCGACCGTGTACCAGCAGATCCTCGCCGGCCACCCGGTGGTGGCCTGGGTGAGCTACGACCGCACCTATCACGCCGTCTACTGGTACCAGGCCTTCGACGGCCGGTCGGTGATGTTCTATCCGACCGAGCACGCGGTGACCGTGGTCGGCGTCGACGCCGGCAACGTGCTCGTCAACGACCCCATCCTGGGCACCGGCTGGTGGCCCAAGAGCGTATTCGAGTCGGCCTATGCCACCTTCGACGACATGGCGCTGGTGCTGAGCTAGAAGCGCGGTCTCTCGAGCCCGCGCGCTGCCCGGATGAAGTGCTGCTTGCGCGCATCTTCCACGTTGACGCAGCGAAAGACGGCCCGGCTCCCGCGCACCTCCTGCGCCTGGATCGAGAAGTTGCACTCCTCGAGCATGGCGGCGAGGCCGGCGAGGTTCGGCGCCCAGTAGTTGGTGGGGTCGTCCGCCAGCGCGCGGCCGGGATAGAACTGCATCAGCGGAATCCGCGTCAGCAGAGGCGAGATCGAGGCCAGGGTCCCGAAGGAGCCGTCGGGCAGGACGACCGCGTTGTCCAGGATCTGGGTCTCCAGGTAGGTCTGGCCCCGGGCCAGGCTGCGCACGATGTCGATGGCGCCCAGGGGATCGGGGAGGTGGTAGAGGAGGCCCATGAAGAGGATCACGTCGAACGTCCCCAGGCGCTCGGGCGAGAGCTCGTAGAGGTTGGCCTGCAGGTATTCGACGCGGGAGCCGAGCACATCTGCGCAGAGCGCGAAGCCGGTCTCGTCCGCCGCCAGGTAATCCACCGCCACCACCTCCGCGCCCTGACGCTCGAAAGCGAACGCGTAGTACCCGTCGCGGGTGCCCAGGTCGAGCACCCGGAGGCCTCGGCAGTCTCGCGGCAGGCCCAGGAAGCCGAGATATTCGGAGGAGTCGGTGACGCCCGGCGTGACCACGCCCGGGGCCAGCTCGATGCGGTGGTACCAGTGCGGCACGGCCGCGATTCGCGCCCGCAGGTCGGCCTCGCCCGCCATCAGGCGGGCCGCGCTTTGCGCCGCGGGCGCGGAGCGGCGGGGGCCGCCGCCGCGGTGCGCGCGACCACCGCGTACTCGCCCTGCGAGTAGAGGTCGCGCTCCAGGTCCCCGCTGCCGTTGGGGAAGATCACGATCGCCTCCTCGAACCCGTGCAGCCGGCAGATGGCCACCGCCACCTCCGGGAAGATCGGCTTCTCGTGCGTGAGGTCGACCCAGAAGGTCTTCAGCGCGCGCGCCGAATGGGGGTTGACGGTCTCCAGGATCATCACCCCGGCCGGCTTCAGCTTCCGGCGGGCGAGCCGCAGCAGGGCCTGGAGGTCGTCGTACTTCAGGTGCTGGATCACCTGGGCGGCGAAGATGGCGCCCAGCGAGCCGTCCGGCTGCCGCTCCAGGTACTCGAGGACGCCCACCTGCTCGGCCTGGTGACCCTTGGCGCGGCAGCGCTCGACCATGCCCGCATCCGGGTCGATCCCAATCGCAGGGATGCCCGCCTCCCGCAGCAGGTCGAGCATCTCACCCCGGCCGCAGCCGGCCTCCAGCACCGGCTGGTGGCCGGCCAGCAGCTCCAGGTAGCCCCGCTGGCGCTCGCGGATGAAGTCTTCGTCGCCTCGGAAGATGTCCTCGAACCCCCGGTAGACGACGCTGCCGTCCCCGGCCAGGCCGCGGTAGCCGATCGCTGCCCGGCCCTGGTGGTCGCGGGTGCGCAGGAGGCTGGGATCCGACATGAAGGGAATGGCCTCGACGTCCGAGCGCAGAGCCTGGACGTCGCCGGCCAGGGCGGCGTTCACCGCGTCCTGCTGCATGCGGTAGGGCCTTATCAAGCGCAGCACCAGCCGCCGGACCACTCGCGCCGCGGCGCCATAGGCGCCCCCGTGGCGCGTGGGCAGGTCCTCGGCCAGGCTGCGCCCGCCGCCATCGCCTACGGGAGACGTCACCTTGATCTCACCCCTGTTGGAGAGCCAATTGTCCGGGTTCGCGCGGACCGCCTCGAGCCGGTCCCTGATGAAGGCGGCCGCCCGCTCCGGCGAGCGGTCCTCGAGGATGTCCCGCCTGGCCCGCGCGCCTTTTGCACGCGCCTCGTCCGGATGCTCATAGACCCGGCGCATCAGGTGGGCGGCGGCGTCCAGGTCGGGGTCGGCCCACGTCGTGGAGGGCAGATAGGGTGGGTTCTCGGGTCCGACGGGGACCGGCGCCCAGCCCACCAGGTACGAGTTGTCCTCGTTCATGAAGGCCAGGTTGCCCGAGTAGGCGGTGGCGATGACCGGCTTGGCGCAGGCCATCGCCTCGGCCATCGTCAGCCCGAACCCCTCGGCGCGGTGCAGCGACACGTAGCAGTCGCAGGTCGCGGTCAGGCCCTGGATCTGGTCGGGATCCAGGTAGCCGTCTCGAACCAGGATGTCGTCGCGGCCCGCCGCCGCCCGCTGCAGGCGCGCCAGCTCAGCCGGCTTCTTGTCGCCGTTGATCGATTTCACGAGCAGCCAGGCCCCGGTGCGGCTCGGGAAGGCCCGCCGAAAGGCCTCGATCACACCCAGCGGGTTCTTGCGGGCGAAGACGCTCAGGAAGTCGAAGGTGAACAGGAAGAGGAAGCCTTCGGGAAGCGAGAGGTCGGCCCGCTTGAGCACCGGGGCGGGTCCCGGAACCACCGGCAGCGGGATCTCGAACACCGGGCGCGGCGAGACGCTGGCGACCGCCGTCCGCACGTGGTCGCTGGCTGTCCAGACCTCGTCCACGTAGTCGAAGGCCGCGTGCATGGACGCCGGCAAGTCCGAGGTCTCCCAGAACCAGAGCCCGATGTTGTAGCGGCGGCTGAAGAACTCGGCACCGCGCTCGGCCGCAAAGGCCGGGACCTGGTCGGCGTTGACGCAGATGAGGTTCACGTCATAGCGGGGCTCCTCGGCCGCCGCCCCGAAGCCCGCCGCCTGGCGGCTCACCGTCCGGGCGAAGGGCACCGTGGCGTACGCCAGCCCGGCGGCCTGGACGCCCGCCAGCAGCTGGCGGGCAGCCTCGCCCACGCCCAGCTCGGCCTCGAAGTACCCAGCCACGTTGATCCCGGGCTCCGGGGCGCCGGGAAGGGCAGGCCGGCTTTGACCGTCCGGATCGCGGTCCTGACGCGTGGGCATCAGCTCGGGCGGGACGCCGACCTCATCGGCCCCGCTGCGGCGCACCCAGTCCAGGAATCCCCGGGCCCCCGACCGTGCCAGGTCCGGGAAGTGCACCTGCAGGTCGGCGCGGTGCCGGTACACCTCGTAGAGGTACCGGGAAACCGGCAGCTCGGGGGACACCGGCGCCCGCAGCCAGGCCAGGAAGCGTTCGTGGCCGTCGTGGAAGGGGTTGGGCGGCTCCGGCGTCCCGTTCGCCTCGGCGACCATCAGCTCGGCCCGGTAGAGGCGGCGCATGCGGGGGTCGATCGCCATCCCGGCCGGGGTCGTGGCGAAGCCGTAGCGCTCGGCCGCAGCCGTGCGATAGCCCGCGGCCAGCAGCTTCTTCGCGTAGCTCCGGCAGAGCTCGGCCAGCGCCGGATTGGCGGCCGGCTTGACCCTGCCACCGCCCGCTGGATGGCTGCTCAGCGTCCCGGGCTGGCGAGGGTCGAATCCGCTGAAGTGGAAGAAGCGGAGCGGGCGCCCATCGACGGTCACGCCGCCCTCGCCCCGCTCCAGCCGGACGCCGTGCAGGTTCCAGTAGGCGACGTCGATGGTCGGGTCGCGGACGATGACGTGCGGAAAGTAGCCCGGCACCAGGTCGACCCAGCGCTGGTCGGTGAACAGCATCTGGGGCGGGTCGCGGATGGCGTCGCGCCGCAGCCGGTCCCGCCACCATTGGAGCATCGGGCGCGCCGACCCGCCGAGCGCGAGAAAGCCGAGGTTGTAGACGCCGACTCGGAGGATGTCGAGCTCCGCGGGCCAGGCGCCGTCCTGGGGTATCGGCGTGCGGGCGTGGGGTGTAAGGACGATCGAGTGCCGGCGCGCCAGCTCGAAGAGGTCGTCGAGAGAGTCGAAGATCTCGATGTCCGGGTCGAGGTACATGACCTCGGCGGCACCCTCCTCGAGCAGGCGCGACAGGAGCCAGGGCTTGGCGGCGGTCGCCAGCTCGGTGGCGTCGTAGATGGTGGCCATCCGCAGCTGCTCCGGGGCCGCGAGCCCGATGCTGTCGAGGCCGCGAACCGAGAGCTCGGCGCCGGCCAGGTCCGAACTGGCGCCGTCGACGACCAGCGTCTCGAAGGCCACGCCGGGGTGGTGCTCGGCGAAGCTGCGAGCGAGCACGCGGGCGAACGGCAGGTAGTTGCGCGCGACGATCGTGCAGGCGACCCGCCGCCGGCCGCGCTTCGGTTGCTCGCTCAAGGCAGACAAAGGCTAGGCAATCGCAATCGCCGCTGCCGATCGTTATATCCGGTTGACATGGGAGGTCGGGTTAACGAAGCTTTACCGTCCTACCCCGGCCGCGCCCCAGCCCGTCACTCCAGACTCTGCACATCCTGCCCTTGAAACGATCCCACCTCGCGGCCCTGGCGCTTGCCATCCTGATCGGCAGCCTGTCCCAGACCGCGGACGCCCAGACCGCGGCCAAGCCGGTGGCCGAGCACCCGGCGAGCGGGCCCCTGGCGCGGCCCCCGGTCTACACCACCGACCAGCTTCCCCTCAAGCCGCACACCGCCACCCAGACCGGCCCGGCGGCCGCCGGCACCGCCGGCCCGGCGCCTTTCCTGACCCGGCCCTACTGGAACCCCCACTCCGTCACCTCGATCTTCGACCACTGCAACCCCGACTACACCCATGACGGCCGCATCTGCGAGTACGAGGGCACCGTGGCCACCAGCGCCAACGGGGTGGATCCCACCTTCAGCGCCGGGTACGCGATCACGCCCGGCGGCACCAACTACCTCTACTACGACGGCCACAACGGCTGGGACCTCGCCCTCGTCTACGAGAACATCTTCGCGGCCGCGCCCGGCGTCGTCCAGATCGCCGGCGTCGACCCCAACAACACCGGGTTCGGCGAGTGCATCACGATCGACCACGGCAACGGGTTCACGACCAGGTACGCGCACCTGTCCCAGATCAACGTGAGTCCCGGCCAGTCGGTCATCCGGGGGCAGGTGATCGGCGTCAGCGGCAACACCGGCAACAGCACCGGCCCGCACCTGCACTTCGGGCTGTACGTCAACAATCCCTGGAGCGCCATCGACCCCTGGGGCTGGCAGGCCGGCTACACCGACCCCAACCCGCCGGACGCGGGCGACCTCTGGCTGATGGGGGATCCCCAGAACCCGGTCCCCTACGCTCCCAACAGCCCCAGCGCCGCGCCGACCTATCTGGGTGCCACCGTGAGCTGGGCGGCGCCGGACTTCGACGGCGGCGACCCCCTCGCCTCCTACACCGTCACCGCCTCGCCCGGCGGCGGCTCGGTGACGGTACCGGCCGGCACCCTTTCCGCGACCATCCACGGCCTCCAGCTCGGCGTCTCGTACACCTTCAACGTGGTCGCCTACAACGTGTACGGCCGCTTCGGCCCGGCGGCGGTCAGCAACGCGGTGGTGCCGGTCGGAGTGCAGTTCACGGGCCCCGCGTCCAGCTCCTCCACCAGCGACTTCAACCTCGGCTGGCAGGGGCCGCCCGGTTCCACCTTCGACCTCAGCTCCGCGGAGGATGGAGCGGCGCCGATCGGCCTGCTGGCGGGTACCCAGCAGGTCAGCTACCACTTCTTCGGGCTGCCGGGCCACTCCTACGCCTTCACGCTGGCCGGGCACGGAAGCGCCGAAGGCAGCACGGCCACGACCACCGTGACGGTCGTCACCACGGCCACCTATGCCAATCACTTCCACGCCGCCTACGCCGGCGGCCAGCTCGGCGATGTGCAGCCGATCGCCAGCGAGCCGCTCAACGCGCCCCGCCTCTTCGGCTGGAACATCGGACGCGCCCTGGCCACCCTGCCCGGCGGCGACGGCGGCTACCTGCTTGACGGGTACGGCGGCTTTCACGCGTTCGGGAGCGCGCCCGCGGGCGTCAGCGGCGCCGTGTACTGGGGCGGCTGGGACATAGCCCGGGACGTGGTGCTGCTGCCCTCCGGCAGCGGTGGATACCTGCTCGACGGATATGGCGGCCTGCATCCCTTCGGGGTGGGGACGCACGCACCACCGCCCGCGCTCGCCTCCAGCGTGTACTGGTCGGGGTTCGACATCGCGCGCCGCTTCGTGCTGACGGCCGACGGAGCCGGCGGCTACATCATGGACGCGTGGGGCGGGATCCACGCGGTCGGCACGGCGCCGGCGGTGACTGCCAGTGCTTACTGGCCGCACTGGGACATCGCCCGTGCGATCACGCTGATCCCGAACAGCAACGCCGGCTACGTGCTCGACGGATATGGAGGGCTCCACCCCTTCACGACCGCCGGCACGGCACTGCCCCCGTCGCCGGCTGCGGCCGGTTACAGTCCCGGCAACGACGTGTTCAAGGGAGTCTTCAGCACATTTGATTCGACGCTCTCGCTGCCGGGCGGTTACCTCCTGAGGGCCGACGGCACCGTGTACGCGTTCGGCTCTGCACCAGCGCTGAACGTCCAGGTCAACGGCCCCCTCGCCTCGGCGTCCGCGTCCTGATGCAGGGTCTGCTCGGAATCGCGGCGGCGGTGCTCTTGCTGGCCCCGGCCGTGCCGGCCGCCACCGCCAGTCAGCCGCTCACCGCCAGCCCCTCCCCCTCCCCATCAACCACCCCAACCCCAACCCCCACGCCTACCCCGACTCTGGCGCCGGCCGCCGTGGCGCCCGCCGACAACCGCACGCACCTCTATGTGCTGGACGGCTACGGCGGCCTGCACCCGGCCACCACCTCCTCCGCTCTCCCCTTCCGCGACTACTGGCCCGGCACGGACATCGCGCGCTCGCTGGCCACCTTCCCCGACGGCTCGGGCGGCCTGGTGCTGGACGCCCTGGGCGGACTGCATCCATTCGGCAGCGCCCTGGCGGCGGGTGCGGGGGCGCCGGCGGGCTCCCCGTACTGGGGCTGGGACATCGCCCGCGGTGTGGTGTTGGCGCCCTGGTCCTCGGCCGCCACACCGGCCGGCTGGGTGCTCGACGGCTGGGGAGGAGTCCATGAGTTCGGGACCGCGCCCGCCCTCACCATCCCCGGCGCCTACTGGCCCGGCCGGGACATCGCCCGAGCGCTGGCGGTCACGCCCGACAGCTCCCCGACCTCGGTCAGCGGGTACCTGCTGGACGGCCTCGGCGGCCTGCATCCGATCACCGGTCCAGGCTCCGGCGCTCCTGCCGGCACCGGCACTCCGTACTTCGGGTGGGACATCGCCCGCGGCCTGGCGATGGCGCCGAACTCCACCGCCGCCAGCCCCTCGGGCTGGGTGCTCGACGGTTGGGGCGGGCTCCATCCCTTCGGCGCGGCTGCCAGCCAGCCCTATGGCCCCAGTGCCTACTGGCAGAACTGGGACATCGCCCGGGCGATCGTGGCCTGGACCGGCTCGGGGTCCGGCGCCCCCGGTGGCTGGGTCCTGGACGCCTTCGGTGGCCTCCACGCGTTTGGCTCGGCCGGCGCGCTGGGCGTGACGGAGGGCGCCTACTGGCCCAACTGGAACATCGCCCGGGGCGTCTCCGGTTCCGGCTCGGGCAGCGGGGCGCCGGCCCCTCCCCCGCCACCGCCGCCCAAGCCCAAGCACAAGATCGTGGTCAGCCTCTCGCAGCAGCACCTGTGGGCCTACAACGACGACGGCGGGCTGTTCCTGGAGACCGACGTGACCACCGGACGCCCCGAGCTGCCGACCCCGCCGGGCGACTACCACATCTTCGCCCGCTATTCGCCCTATCAGATGATCTCGCCCTGGCCCTACGGCAGCCCCTTCTGGTACCCGTCGGCCTGGGTGCAGTACGCGATGGAGTTCCTGGAGGGCGGCTACTTCCTGCACGACGCCCCCTGGCGCAGCTGGTTCGGCCCCGGCTCCCAATACGGAGACGGCACCCACGGCTGCATCAACATCCCCGGCGGGCTGGGCTGGGGCCCGATCTATGCGCTCTGGAACTGGGCGCAGATCGGTGACGAGGTGCTGGTCCAGAACTGACCCGGCCGCTGTCCCGCTCAGGCGGGGGGGCCGAACGTCTCCAGGTAATGGACGCCGGACTGCTTGAAGAGCCGCGGCCCGCGCGCCTTCAAGAGCCGCGCGGTTGCCCGCCGCGACCCCTCGATCATCGCCTCCACGCGGTCGCGGCGCATGTCCCAGCCGCCGGACGGGCCGAGCACGGGACAGAGCACGACCACTTTGCCCCGCCCCCGGAGCCGTTCGAAGTCGCTCAGCATCTGGTGGTGCAGCGAGAGCTGCAGGGTGCGGGCGATCAGCGAGCTCCAGCTGTGGCTGCGGCGCTCGTATTCCCCGCCCGCCATCAGGCTGATCGCCAGCACGTGCTTGGCGCCGGAGTCCAGCGCGACGTCGATGGGCGTGTTGTCGACGATGCCCCCGTCCAGGTATTCGATCCCATCGACGCTGACGGGTGGGAAGACTCCGGGGATGGCCGTCGACGCCTGCAGGACCGGGGCCAGGAGCCCCGACCGGAAAACGTGTGGGCGCCCGGCCCCCAGGTCCGTCGCCACCACCGAGAGCGGCACCCGCAGCTGCTCGAACTCGGTGATTCCGACCAGGTTGAGCTGGTGGTCGATCAGGCGCCTGACGTTGGTGGCGGGCAGCGCCGCCAGTCGGGCTCCGCGGAGCCTAGAGAGCAGGATCCCGACCGGGTGGGCGCTGAAAACCCTCCGCGCCAGCTCCGAAAGCCAGGTCTGGCGCAGCATGGTGGCACCCGCGAGGGAGGGAAAGGCGGCGATCGACGCCGCATTGAGGGCGCCCACGCTGACGCCCACCAGCGCAGCCGGCGGCTCGATCCCCGCCTCGAACAGGGCCGTCAGCACGCCGACCTGGGCGGCGCCCCGAGCCCCGCCGCCGCCCATGACCCAGGCGCGCTTGACGGCCGCTAGGTGCCCTCCTCCCAGGAGCTCAGATACTTCACCTGCTCCTCGGTCAGGATGTCGATCTCGACGCCCATGGCATGGAGCTTGAGCTTCGCCACCTGGGCATCGATCTCCGCGGGGACGTCGTACACCCGCGGCTCCAGCGAAGCGTGATTTCGGGCCAGGTGCTCCAGCGACAGCGCCTGGTTGGCGAAGCTCATGTCCATCACGGCCGCCGGGTGTCCTTCGGCGGCGGCCAGGTTGATCAGCCGGCCCTCGCCGAGAACGTGCAGGCGGCGGCCGTCTGCCAGCCTGTACTCCTGCACCATCGGGCGCACCTGGCGCACCGAGGACGCCAGGTCGTCCAGGGCCTTGAGGTTGATCTCGGAGTTGAAGTGCCCGGAGTTGGCGAGCAGGGCACCGTCCTTCATGCGCTCGAAGTGGCTGCGATCGAGCACGTTGACATCGCCGGTGACGGTGACGAAGATGTCGCCGACCTCCGAGGCCCGGGCCATCGGCATGACCTCGAAGCCGTCCATCTTCGCCTCCAGGGCCTTCACGGGGTCGACCTCGGTCACCACCACCTCCGCACCATGCCCCTTGGCCCGGCTGGCCAGGCCGCGGCCGCACCAACCGTAGCCGGCGACCACGAAGGTCTTGCCGGCCAGCAGCACGTTGGTGGCGCGAATGATGCCGTCGAGGGTGCTCTGGCCGGTTCCGTAGCGGTTGTCGAAGAGGTGCTTGGTATCGGCCTCGTTGATGGCGATGATCGGGTAGCGGAGGACGCCCTGGGCGGCCATCGCACGCAGCCTCACCACGCCGGTCGTGGTCTCCTCGGTGCCGCCCAGGACGTCGGCCAGCCCGGCGGTCCTGTCGCGGTGCAGCATGGTCACCAGGTCGGCCCCGTCGTCCATCGTGAAGTTGGGCCGGAAGTCGAGCGCCGCCTCGATGTGCTCGTAGTAGGTCGCGTTGTCCTCGCCCTTGATGGCGTAGGTGTTGACGCCGTGCAGGTCGGCCAGGGCGGCGGCCACGGCGTCGTTTGTCGAAAGCGGGTTGGAGGCGCAGAGGGTGACGTCGGCACCGGCCGCGGCCAAGGTGATCATCAGGTTGGCGGTCTCGCTGGTCACGTGCAGGCAGGCCGCCACCTTCAGGCCTTCGAGGGGCTTCTCCCTGGCGAAGCGCTCCCGGATCAGGAGCAGCACCGGCATCTCGCGGGAGGCCCAGTCGATCAGGTCTTGCCCGGTCTTGGCGAGGCCGATGTCTTTCACGTCGTAGGTCTTGGTGTGCGTGCCCATCCGGGTCTCCTCAGTAAGTGATCAGGCTGTGAACGGGGTAATCCTTCAACAGGTCGCGACCGGACAGCTCGCTGAGCTCGACCAGGAACTGGGCGCCCACGACCTCGCCACCGAGCTGTTCGATGAGCTTGACGACCGCCCCCGCCGTCCCCCCGGTGGCGATCACATCATCTACCACCAGCACCCGCTGGCCCGGCTCGACGGCGTCGGCGTGCACGTGGAGCACATCGTCCCGGTACTCGAGAACGTAGCCGATGCTCACCGTCTTGCGAGGCAGCTTGCCTTCCTTGCGAACCGGTACGAACCCCGCTCCCAGGAGCATCGCCATGGCGCCCCCGAACATGAAGCCGCGGGCCTCCATGGCCGCCACCAGGTCCACCTTCACGCCGCGCCAGGGCTCGACCATGCCCTCGATGGCGGCCTTGAGAGCGGCCGGATCGCGGAGCAGCGGCGTGATGTCGCGGAAGAGGATCCCGGCAAGCGGGAAGTCCGGGACATCCCGGATGTACTCGGAAAGGTTCAAAGCGCAGCCCGAAAGTATTCCAGACTCCGGCTCAGGCCCTCTTCGAGTGACGTCCGCGGCTCCCAGCCCAGCCGCTCGCGAGCGCGGGTGGTGTCCGGACGCCGGCGGTGGGGATCGTCCTCGGGCAGCTCGCGAAACACGATCGGGCTGCTGGAGCCGGTGAGAGCGATGATCCGCCGGGCCAGCTCCAGCATCGTCACCTCGTCCTGGCTGCCGATGTTGAACGGCAGATGGTCGCCGCGATCCACGATGGCGAGGATCCCGGCCACCAGGTCGTCAACGTAGGTCAGGCTGCGCGTCTGGCTGCCGTCCCCGAAGACGGTCAGCGGCTCGCCGCGCAGCGCCTGGGTCATGAAGTTGGGCAGCACACGGCCGTCGTCCAGGCGCATGCGCGGCCCGAAGGTGTTGAAGATGCGCACGATCCGGGTGTCCAGCCCGTGCTTGCGGTGGTAGGCCATGGTGAAGGCTTCCGCCGCCCGCTTGCCTTCGTCGTAGCAGCCGCGCGGCCCCAGGGGATTGACGTTGCCCCAGTAAGACTCAGGCTGCGGATGCACCAGCGGATCGCCGTATACCTCTGACGTGGAGGCGAGTAGGAACCGCGCACCCTTGGCCTTGGCCAGACCGAGCAGGTTGTGCGTGCCCAGCGTGCCCACCTTGACGATCTGGATCGGATAGAGCGGGAAGTCTACGGGCGAAGCCGGTGAGGCCAGGTGGAACACCCAGTCGACCTGGCCCTCGACCTCGACGTGCTCGCTGACGTCCAGCTCGCGCAGCTCCAGGGCGCCCGATAGGCCCGACAGGTTGGCGCGCGTGCCGGTGAGCAGGTTGTCGAGGGCCACCACGCTCCAGCCACGCTCGAGGAGCCGCTCGCACAGGTGGGAGCCTATGAACCCGGCGCCGCCCGAGACCACCGCGCGCTCGCTAATTGCGGCCGACGCCCCTGTATGTGAAGCCCAGGCTGCGCATCACGGCCGGATCGTAGATGTTCCGCCCGTCGATCAAGACCGGCCGCCGCATCGAACGCTGCACGCGCGCCATGTCCAGCTGGCGGAACTCGTTCCACTCGGTCAGCAGCATCAGGGCATCGGCGCCCTTGGCGACGGCATAAGCGTGGGGGCGGTACGCGATCTCGGGGACGATCTGCTTGGCGCGAGCCACCGCCGCCGGGTCGTAGGCGCGCACCTCGACGCCCTCGGCCAGCAGCTCCCGGGCGATGTCGACGCTGGGGGCCTCGCGCATGTCGTCCGTGTTGGGCTTGAACGACAGCCCCAGCAGGCCCACCACCCGGCCTCGCAGCGTCCCCAGGCATTCCCGAAGCTTCTCGACCGCGAGCAGGCGCTGGTCGCGGTTGATGTCCATGACCGCGTGCAGGAGCTCGGGGTGATAGTCGAAACGCTCGGCGATGGCGGCCAGGGCTTTGACGTCCTTGGGAAAGCAGGAACCCCCATAGCCGATCCCGGCCTCGAGGAAGGTGGGCCCGATCCGCCGGTCGTGGCCCATGCCCTCGGCGACCAGCTTGGCGTCGGCGTCAACGCGCTCGCAGATGCGGGCGATCTCGTTGATGAAGGAGATGCGGGTCGCCAGGAACGCGTTGGACGCGTACTTCACCATCTCGGCGGTGTAGATGTCGTAGATCAGGATCGGAGCGCCGAGCGGCTCGTAGAGGTGCGCGACCCGCTGGGCCGCCTCCCGGGAATGAGCGCCGATGACGACGCGGTCGGGCTGCATGAAGTCGCCCAGGGCCGAGCCCTCGCGAAGGAACTCCGGATTGGACACCACCTCGACCGGGTGGCGGCCGTTGGCGCCCGCCACCGTCCGGGAAACGAAGTCGCCGGTGCCGATGGGCACGGTGGACTTGTTCACGATCACCAGCGGGCCGTCCATCGCGCGCGCGATCGACGCCGTCGCCGCCTCCACGTACCGGAGGTCGGCCTCCCCGCCTTCGGCCTCCGGCGTGGCCACCGCGATGAAGGCGAACTCCGCGCCGCCGATGCCCTCCGCGTAATCGCTGGTGAAGGCCAGGCGGCCGGCGCGCGCGTTGCGCTCGAGCATCTCCTGGAGGCCCGGCTCGTAGAAGTGCAGCCGGTGCCGGCGCAGGCTGCGCACCTTGGCTTCATCGATCTCGACAACAACCACGACGTTGCCTAGATCGGCCATGCAGGCTGCCGTGGTGAGGCCCACGTAGCCCGCGCCGACGACGGCGATCCGGCTCACGCGACGTCAATCATGTAGCAGCGAGCCATAGGCGCGCGCCGTCAGCTCGGCCGTGCGCCGCCAGCTGAACCTGCGCGCGCGCGCGATCCCTCGGCGGCGCGCCCGGTCCCGGCGTGCCGGCTCGAGGAGCATGCCCGCCGCGGCCCGGCCCAGCGCCTCCGCATCCCCGTCGGCAACCAGCTCGGCCGCCTCGCCGGCGACCTCGGGCAAGCTCGAGTTCGCGTAGCCGACCGCGGGGCAGCCACAGGCCATCGCCTCCAGGAGCGGCAGGCCGAAGCCCTCGTACCGGCTCGGGAACACGAGGCAGCCGGCGGCCGAGTAGAGGTCGGCCAGCTCCTCCTCGGACACCTGTCCCACCCGCACCGCGCCGGCCATCTGGGCCGGCGCCTGGGCCCCGGGGCTGCCGGCCAGCACCAAGCGGACGTCGGGAGCGGAAGACCGCACCTGGCGCCAGGCGGCCAGCAGCGCGCCGGGATCTTTGCGGGCGTCCAGCGAGCCGACGTAGAGGAGGTATCCGGGCTGCAGGCCGAAGCGGGCGGCAACCCGCGGCGCGGGGTCCTGGCGCGGCTGAAAGACCGGGGAGACGCCTTCGGGCACCACCCGCAGGCGGCCGGCCTCTACGCCGGCCAGGCGCTGTGCGTCAGCGGCCGTGGCGTCCGAGACGGCCAGCACGGCGTCAGCGCGCCGCAGCAGCCGCCGGCCGGGCCAGTAGCGCAGCCGCTCGCCGCGCAGGCCGCGGCCACGGTACGCCCACGGGATCAGGTCGTGCAGGGTCACGACCAGCGGGCAGGGGGCGCGGCCCGGCAGCCGCAGCGAGGTGGCGTGGTAGAGACTGGGTCGCAGCCGCTCGAGGTCGCCGCCCATGACCACGGCGTCCTCATAGAGCGCGGCGCGGCCCCGGTAGCGCCGCCGGACGCCGACCAGCGGCAGGTCGAATCCGGGCGCCGGCAGGCCGCCGTCGACGAGCAGGGTAAGGCGGTCGCCGTATCCGATCTCGAGCAGCCCGCCCAGCAGGCCGCGCACATAGGTGCCCACGCCTCGAAGGGAGTCGGCTCCCTGCAGGGGGCGGGCGTCGACCAGGACCCGGGTTTGATTTGACGCTTGGTCCAAGGCCCGGCTAGAGTGCCCCCGACGCTCCTCCACATGTCCCTGCACAGATCTCATACTGGTGCCCTCGTCATTCTGACCGCGCTCCTGGCTCTGGCCGTCCAGCCCGTCCCAGCGGCCCTGGCGGCTGGCTCGGCACCTGCGCACGACGAGACCATGCCCAACGTCATGCGCGAGGCCGGCCAGAAGCTCTTGACGACTCCTGGCTCCCACGTGTCGGTGCCCTCCACGCCGGCAGCGGGCACCGCGGCCGCCGGCGCGGCGAGCACAGGTCGACCGCTGAAGGAGGTCTTCGGCTTTGCGGACGCGGGGTCCTTGGGTGACGGCACTGTCGGCTACCCGAGCTGGGATTTCAGCCAGCTCTCGACCATCGGCTACTTCGGTGTCTCAGTGGCACCGACCGGGGACCTGATCCACCAAGGAGCAGGCTGGGACGATCTGTACAACGGGACCTGGGACAGTTTCCGGGTCGCGGCCCAGAGTTCGGGCGTGGTCGTCGTGCTGACGATCATCCTCCAGAACCTCGGCACGGACATGTGCAATGGCCTTCAAAACCGGAGCCAGACCGTCAGCCAGATCGTCCAGCTCGTCGGCGACCGGCAGGCTCAAGGCGTGAACATCGACTACGAGGGCACGTACCAAACGTGCGCCAACGGTCAGACCAACCAGGCGATGCTGGTGGACCTGGCGGCCCAGCTCAGGGCTCACCTGCCGTCTGGACGGAACTACCTGACCATCGACACCTATGCCAGCTCCGCCGCTGACACTACCGCCTGCAACTGCGGGTTCTTCGATGTCCGCTCGCTCAACAACTATGTCGATGCCTTCTTCGTGATGGAGTACGCGCTCGAGTCTTCCAACTCGTCACGGCCCCCTTTGAATTGCCCGCAGGGGATCCTCTGCCTCTCGCCGACCTCACCCTTGGGTGGCTATTACTGGAATGACATCAACACCAACGGTCAGTACTCGTCCTTGGTCGGAGCCGGCAAAGTGATCATGGGAGTGCCCTATTACGGAGACAAGGCGTGCGTGTCAACTCCCATCGCCAACGCGGCTTCGACCGGGAATTACGCGACCTCGGGTTACCTCTACAACAAGGGAATTTCCACCCAAGCGCAGGTCACCCAGTACACCGCGCACCGTGACTACCAGGATCCGGCGGGTAACGAGCAATGGGACACGTACTACTTCAACGACACCTCGCCCGGCGGCTTCACCTGCTGGCGGGAGCTCTACTGGGATGACACCACGTCTCTCGCGAACAAGTACCAGGTGGTCATAGACGAGGGCCTCCGCGGGGTCGGACTCTGGAACCTCAACCTCGGCGGTGGCACTAGCGCCTCGCCGGAGCTGTGGTCCACCTTGGACAGGTACTTCAGTTGTGTGACGACAATGGCCCAGCCCACTGTCGCCAGCACCACATTCCAGGTTTCAGCATCCTCGCGGTGCGCCGGAGCGTTCGATGTGCAGCAGCAAGAAACGACGGCGGGCCAGATTCAGGGTTGGCTGGACGTAGGGACGACCAGCAACGGCTCCCTGACCGTCTTCGGCTATCCAAACCACAGCTATCAATTCCGAGCGCGCCTGCGAACACCGGGTGCCACCTACAGCTGGTCTGCGCCCTTAACGGTGACGGTGCCTTCGACTGCGACGCGCGGGCAGAGTAGCTTCGGCGGCCTCTACACGCTCGAGGTCTATGGCGCCGTCCATCCAGACGGCAGCCCGCCCTTCGGCGGCACGGCCTATTGGCCGGGCCTCCCCGTCGCCCAGGCGGCGAAGACGATCCCGGTACCCGGCTCGCCCTATCCCCAGGCCGGCCTGGTGCTGGACAAGTTCGGCGGGCTGCACCCGTTCGGGGGACCGGTGACCACGACCGGCGGCGCCTACTTCGGCTGGGACATCGCGCGCGACATCGCGTTCCTCCCCACGGGCACCGGCGGCTATGTACTCGACGGCTACGGCGGATTCCATCCGTTTGGCGTCAATGGCGGCGTGGCGCCGCCCAACCCCAGCGGCGCCACCTACTGGGGCGGCTGGGACATCGCACGCCGGCTGGTGATCTTCTCGGATGGCAATGGCGGCTACGTGATGGACGCGTATGGAGGACTGCATCCCTTCGGCATCGGCATGCTCGCCCCGGGCCAGCCCAGCCAGGGCCCGGCCTACTGGCCGGGCACCAACATCGCCCGCACGGTGGTGCTGCTGCCGGGCAAGAGGTCGGGCTACATCCTGGACAGCTACGGTGGCGTGCACCCGGTGACCGCTCCCAACGAATCACCTCCAACCCAGCCCAGCCCCACCTACTTCGGCTGGGACATCGCCCGCTCGATCTGGCTCCTGCCCGGCTCGACACCCGGTGCACCGTCCGGCTACACGCTGGACGGTTACGGCGGCCTGCACGCGTTCGGCAGCGCGCCGGCGAACCTCCTCACCTCGTACTGGCCCGGACAAGACATCGCCCGCGACCTCGCCGGCCAGTAAGGGATCCTGATGCCCTGGCGCACGCCGCGGCGTGCCGAGACCCCGCCCGCCGAGCTGCCGCTGCCGCCGCTGGAGTTCCGCCAGCTGGTGGGTCCCACCGACCCGGCCGCCTTCGACAACCCGACCGGCGAGCCGGTCTACCCGTACCTGCCGTCGGAGGCGTACGAGGCCGTCTTCGACTTCGGCTGCGGCTGCGGCCGCTTCGCGCGCCGGCTCATCCAGCAGCGGCCGCGACCCCGCCGGTACCTGGGCATCGACCTCCACAAGGGGATGGTCGAGTGGTGCCGCAAGAACCTGGCGCCGCACGCCGACGGCTTCGAATTCCGGCACCACGACGTCTACTACGTCAACTTCAACCCCAACGCCCGCGGCCGGCGGCCCACCTTGCCCTTCCCGGCCGGGGACGCCGAGTTCACGATGATCGAGGCCTGGTCGGTCTTCACCCACCTCACGCAGTCGCAGGCCGAGCACTACCTGCGCGAGTGCGCACGGGTGCTGCGCCCCGACGGCTACCTGCACTCGAGCTGGTTTCTCTTCGACAAGCGCGACTTCGCCATGCTCGCCGCGGAACAGAACGCGCTCTACACCAACGAGCACGACCTGGCCTCCGCTGTGATCTTCGACAGGGAGTGGCTGAGGAACGCGGCGGCGGCCAACGGACTGGTCCTCACGCTGGCGAGGCCGCCCCAGCTGCGCGGCTACCACTGGACCCTGGTTCTGCGGCCGCTTGCCGCCGGCGTCGCGGAGGTAGACCTGCCTGCGGACCTGGCGGAGCGGGGCAGCAGCGTCGCGCCGCCTATGCCGCCCCAAGCCCACCGCATCGGCCTGCGCTGACCTCCCGGCGGCCTCACGCCGAGCCGTCGATAAGATGGGCCCACTCGTGAGCCAGCGCTACCTAAGCACGTACCGGCCCGGGTGGCTGCTCCCGATCCGCAACATCTCCGAGCTCGTAGCGCATCGCGACCTGCTCTCGCTCCTGATCACGAAGGAGCTGAAGATCAAGTACAAGGGCACCGCCCTGGGGTTCATGTGGTCGCTCCTGAACCCGCTGCTGATGATGGTGGTCTACTCGGTGATCTTCTCGGTGATCGCGCGCTTTCCCATACCCCAGTACCCGATCTACTTGCTGAGCGGTCTGCTTCCCTGGACAGCCTTCGCGGCGGGCGTGACCAGCGCCACGCTCTCGATCATCGTGAACGGCCACCTGGTGCGCCGGGTCAAGTTCCCCAACGAGTTCCTGCCCATCACCTCAGTGGCCGCCGGCATGGTCAACCTGGTGCCCAGCCTGGCGGTGCTGCTGGTGTTCGCGCTGGCCTTCGGCCGCCATCTGGGCTGGCCGCTGCTGGCGCTGCCTGTGCTGCTCCTGATGCAGGCGCTCTTCACGTCCGGGATCGCGCTCATGCTGTCGGCGGTCGCGGTCTACTTCAGGGACCTCGAGCACCTGATCGGGATCCTGGTCACGGTCTGGTTCTTCGCCACGCCGATCATCTACCCGCTGAGCACCTTCCAGGGACACAAGGTCCTCGGCACGCTGCTGCTGCTCAACCCGATGACCTGGCTGATCTCAGGCTATCAGGCCATCTGGTACTACGACCGCTGGCCCGACGGCTGGCAGCTGCTGGCCCTGGGCGGCGTCGGCGCCCTGGCCTGGGTGCTGGGGGCGATCGTCTTCGGGCGGCTGCAGCGTCGCTTCGCCGAGGAGGTCTGACCGCGGCGCCCGCGATCCGGCTCGACAACGTCAGCAAGGGGTTCCGCCTCTACCGCCGCCGGCACCAATCGATCAAGGAGGTGCTGGTGCGCCGGAGCTTCGGCGAGTGGCAGGAGCTCTGGGCGCTGCGCGACGTCTCTTTCTCGGTGCCGGCCGGCGAGACGCTGGGGATCATCGGCGAGAACGGATCCGGCAAGAGCACCACGCTGAAGCTGCTGGCCGGCATCCTCGCCCCGGATCGCGGCAGCATCGAGATCAACGGCCGCGTCTCCTCCCTGCTGGAGCTGGGGGCCGGGTTCCAGGGCGAGTACACCGGACGCGAGAACATCTACCTGTACGGAGCGCTGCTCGGCCTGCGCCGGCGCCAGATCGAAGAGCGCTTCGACGACATCGTCGCCTTCTCCGAGCTGGGCTCCATGATCGAGTACCCGGTCAAGAACTATTCGTCGGGGATGTACATGCGGCTGGGCTTCGCGGTGGCCGTGCACCTCGATCCCGACATCCTGCTCATCGACGAGGTCCTGGCCGTGGGCGACGCCCACTTCCAGCAGAAGTGCTTCGAGTACCTGGAAGGCCTGCGGGCCGGCGGCCGGACCATCGTGCTGGTCTCCCATGACCTTGAATCCGTGCGCCGCTTCTGCGAGCGCGCGCTCTGGATCGACCACGGCCGCATCGCGGCGGACGGGCCCCCGGAGCAGACCATCCAGGCTTACCTGGACGCCACCGCCCGGCGGCCGGTCCACACACCGGGCGAGGAGTACGAGGTGCCCGGATTCGGCCGGCTGACCGGCGAGGTCCGGATCACCTCCGTGCGCCTGCTGGGCGCCCACGGTGAGACCCGCTCCCTCTCTCCGGCCGACGCGCTGACCCTGGAGATCGGCTACGCGAGCGAGATCGCGGGCGAGGTGGGCGTGCAGGTAAACGTGTTCCGCAACGACGGCATCCACTGCACCGACGCCAACAGCGCCGAAGAAGGCGTTCCCCTGAGCCTGCGCCGGGGTTCGGGAACCGTGCGCCTCAACTTCCCACGCCTGGGCCTCAACACCGGCACCTACGACATCAGCATCGGCATCTACGATCCGGCCGGCCACCGCTTCCACGACTTCCACGAGCGCCGGTATCCCTTCACCGTTCGCGGCGGCCACGCCGTGGTGTCGCTCGACCACACCTGGGACCTCGAGGTGGACGCCGGCAAGCGCGCCGGCTGAGCGTGGGTCAGGACATCGCGCGCGACCTCCCGCCCTTGCCCGCGGGCGTCCGTGACGCCTAGATCTCCGCGAACTCCAGGCCTTTGATCACATCGAACTGCTCGTCGACGCTCAACGTGTACGTCCTCGGCTGCATCGGGTAGAAGGCCTGGAGCGTGGTCACCTCGCCGAGCCCCGACCCCGCTGCCGCTGCCTCCCACACGAAGAAGGCGTTGGTGCCGGTCGACTCACATCCCACGAGGAGATAGCCGCGCCGCCTTCCTACCCGCGCGAGCGCCATCAGGGAGGCGCCGTGATAGAG
>Ga0070706_100000132_pt1 | contig 92406 bp, 108 predicted proteins | sample KBSK5501metaG_FD_65476 | JGI IMG/M metagenome (GOLD analysis project Ga0070706, IMG submission 65476) | Corn, switchgrass and miscanthus rhizosphere microbial communities from Kellogg Biological Station, Michigan, USA - KBS K5-50-1 metaG | ecosystem: Host-associated > Plants > Roots >...
GTTTGGGCACTTGTAATCGTTACGCTATCACTTCCTGAAACATACCCTGTTACATCTCCAAGCCCCGGAGTAAAAACAATCTGGCTTCCTGGAAAATTGATTCCGGTTAAAGTAATTGTCGGGTCAAATGTGACAACATAATTTGCAGATGCACCGGGAACATAAGTTCCTTGAAAAATAGTGTAACTGGTTGAATCAAAATGAATTCCGTAACTCGCGTTATTGGACATTGCAAATGTTTGCTGTGCGCGAATATCACTAATTAAATTGTCGTATGTAGTTCCAAGAGAAGTTGCAGGAATAATAGTAGACAAGGTTATTGTTGAAATTCCAAAAATAATCACCAAAATACCCATCGAAACCAAAAGTTCAATGAGTGTAAAACCATTTGATAATTTAGCATTTATCATTTGCTTTCGACGTGGTCGCATTTTTTTAATGTGGGCTGATTTGTCCGATAAGGCCATATATTGGGGCAATAATTGAGATCATCATTCCTCCGACAACAACTCCGACAAGAACCAAAGTAATAGGCTCAATTAGTGCGGTCAAGGTTTTAAGGGTGTTACTGACCTGATAATCATAATACTCGGCAATATCTTGCATCGATTTTTCGATTGTTCCGGTTTTCTCTCCTGTTTCCACAAGCTTAATCATCATTATCGGAATGTATCCCTTTCCGGCCCGAAGCCCGTCAGAAAAAGTTTTACCTCCGAGAATTAGTTCCTTTGAATTTTCAATTATCTTCTTTGTTTCCTTTTTGATAACAACTTCACTGGTTAGGTCCAGGGCCGCAACAATCGGGAGTCCGGAAAGAAGTAAAAGATGCAAACTTCTTGAAAACTGAGTGACATCGATAAGTTTAACCAGGCCCGAAATTCCCGGTATTGAATAAAATATATTTAAAACAAAACTTCGTCTTTGGGTAAACATGTAAATGAAAAATAAAATCAGAGCTACAAACGCAAAAAGTACTACTAATGTATTTTTGGTAACGAGGTCCGAAAGGAAAATTAAGACTTGGGTTGGAAGTGGCAGAGGGACTCTCAAGCTTTTAAATACCGCGGCAATTTTGGGAATAACGAAAACCAGGTTGACAACAAGAACCAGGAAAAATACTCCGATAATAAACATCGGGTATAAAAGTGCCGAGCGGATATTGTCATTAAATTCTTCCTGTTTTCTTAAGGTATCTCTTATATCTTTAAGCGTTACATCGAGTGTCCCCGCTTCCTCCGAAGCTTTAACAACATTGATTGTGACTTTATCAAAGACGCTTGGGAATTTTGCGAGTGTGTAGTTAACTTGGTGCCCCTGTGTTAGGTCATCCCGCAAAGTTTCCAAAACTTTTTTGACATTGCCTTTGGCATCTTCTAAAAGATTATTTACAGCATCTAGAATCGGAATCCCGGCAGTAAGCATTGTACTTAGATTACTGATCATCGCGATTCGCTCGCTCGAATTTAATTTTATTTTTTTGTTATCTTTCAATTTTTTTATTGTGATTCTACTTTTGTAACTCTAATAACTTCTTCCATTGTAGTCATACCATTGGCAACCTTTTCAAGTCCATCTTCAAGCATTGTTTTCATTCCCTCGGTTCGCGCAGCTCTTCCAATTAAATCCGAGTCTGCTTTTTCAGAAACAAGTTTTCTGATATTTTTGGTTACTTCAAGAACTTCAAAAAGGCCAAGCCTGCCGACATATCCCGTTTGTCTACAGATTTTACACCCTTTTCCTTTATGAACAACCGCATCTGGGCCGTTGCCAAAATATCTCTGCACAAGATCGGCAGGAAAATGAGTTACGATTTCCGATATCGCCATCTTTTCGTCCATCTTGCAGGAAAGACAAATTGAACGCACAAGTCTTTGGGCGATAATAATATTTACGGTAGAGGCAACCAAGAATGGTTCAACCTTCATGTCTGTTAAGCGCGGAATGGCGGTTGCGGCATCATTGGTATGAAGTGTTGAAAGAACTAAATGTCCGGTAAGAGCCGCGTTGACCGCAATCCCAGCCGTTTCACTGTCTCTAATTTCCCCTACGAATATAACATTCGGGTCTTGTCTAAGAATTGATCTTAAACCGTTGGCAAAAGTGAGATTGGTTTTTGAATTCACTTGCACTTGGTTCGCGCCGGGAATTCTGTATTCGACAGGATCCTCGATAGTCATGATGTTTTTCTCGCGGGTATTTAGAATTCTAAGAATTGAGTAAATGGATGTGGTCTTTCCGGAACCGGTAGGTCCTGTTGAAAGAATCATTCCGTAGCTTTTATTAAATGCATTGGTAACTTTTTGAAGGTCATTTTGATTCATACCAAGATCAGAAAGTGTATATTCTCGCTGATGCGATGAAAGAAGCCTTAAAACCGCTTTCTCGCCTTGGGTAACAGGTAATATTGAGACACGGATATCGAGGTCTTCTTGCTCAAGTTTGGCTGTCATTTTCCCATCCTGGGCGCTTAAATGTTCATCCGTTCTTAAGTTCGAAAGAACTTTGATTCTTGAAATTACTCTGTCATGGATTTCCCGAGGAACCCGAAGAACGTCCTGTAAAACTCCGTCGATACGAAAGCGGATTAAAGATGTCTTTTCTTCCGGTTCTATGTGAATATCGCTGGCTCTGTCGTTATAAGCCGCGCCAACAAGTTCATCGACGACCCTAATTATCGGCAGGTCGCCCTTATACAAAGTTGCCTGCTCAACATACTCATGCAAAAGCTCATCGATTGTTTTTTGAAGAGCCTTTTCGTAAAGTGCAATTGTACCGTCAATTTCGCTCTCGCTGGCATAATAAGCAGTTACTCGGAGCCCCGTTTTTCTGGCAACCATTTCAAGAATGGTTTTGTTGGTTGGGTCGGCCAGGGCAACTTTAACTTCTGTAGCATCTCTTGCAAAAGCTATTGCTTTTTGACGTCTGGCAACTTTATCAGGAATTATTCGGGCAACGTCTTCTGGGATTGATTCTTTGGACAGAGAAATATAAGGAACTTTATAATAACCCGCGATAATTGCACCCAACGAATCTTCAGTTAAAACTCCACTTTCAATTAAAGCCTCAACTAGGTTTGAAGAACGCGTTTCGACAGCGAAGGCTTCGGCGCGTGCCATGGACTGGGCATCCAAGACTCCACTTTTTTTAATGAGATCAACAATCTTCTGGGTAGGCAGAGGCATAGTTTATTATGCACTAGAATTCAAATTCTTTGAAGAGCCTTTCCTTACCATTTTCAGTTAGGTAGGCCACAACTTTGATGTAATTTTCGATTCCACTTCCCTTAAGTTTATCTTGCATCAAATCATCAACTTGGAACATTCCGGCTGGGTTACTCATGTGTATTTTAATTTCCACGGGTCGCACTGCCCCTTCTTCAATTGACAAGGCTTCGATTGCATGATGGGAAACTGAATGAATATTAAGTTCTCCCCTGCCATACGAAACCCTGCTTCTACCCTTAACCATATCGAGTGCGTCTGCAAATCTTACAATTCCAGCTTCAATTGTTTTGGGTTGGCCACCACTCCTATGACCGATGATGGCATGTAGAGTTTCTGAAATAACTACTGTACGTTCTTCAACTGGCAAAAACGAAAGAATTTCCTGGAGAAGCCGGTTTGAAAGGAAAAGGCTAAACTCTTCGTGTCCTTCCCTATGGATGCTCATTCCCAGGTCGTGCATAATGCATCCCAAAAATATAACTGTTTCAGCATAGTCATTGGTAAGACCAAAGTCCTTTACAATTGAGAATTCAACCTTGCCTTTTTCAAAAAGCCTCGCCAATTTAATACCATTTCCTGCAACAATTTGGAAATGTGTGGGGCCATGATCTGTCATTCCAAGTCTGTCTATGGCATTAACATTCATTACCTTCCAAAGAGTCTTGATTTCATCATTTGAGTTTATTCGGTTTACCACTTCTCCCAAAACCTTGTTTCCTTCGTATGGAACTTCTATTTTGATTTGATCAAGTGAAGCTTTAATAATTTTCGTGTGGAACTTGTTCATCTGTCCAATTATACCAAAAATTTGGGGTTATTTGAGAGCTGCATCAATTGCTTGCTGGAAAACTGAGTAGGGCTGTGCACCACTTATAAATTGACCGTTCACGAAAAATGCTGGTGTACCTGAAACTCCTGCCTTTTGGCCGTCGCTCAGATCTTGTTGGACTTTGGCATCATCCGCCTTTGTGCTCAAACATGTTTTGAATTTTGCCCCGTTCATACCCATTGAAACTGCGGCTTTAGTCATGGTATCAGTGTTATACATGCTAGTATTGGATTCATCAGGCTGGTTTTTGTACAAATAATCATGAAATTCCCAGAACTTGCCCTGATCATTGGCACATTCAGATGCATCTGAGGCGACGATAGAGGCCGGCCCTAAAAATGCGTAGTGTCGGAAAGCAAATTTTGCCTTACCAGTATCTACATAATTTTTAATAATTTGAGGCTCTGTTTGACTAAAAAACTGTTCGCAGAAAGGACATCTAAAATCTGCAAATTCAATAATTGTGACTTTTGCGTCAGCCTTACCCTTAACAGGTAAGTGTCCAGATCCTCCTGCTGAGTTAATGTCTACAGTTGGGAAATTTGTCGCAGATGGATTTGCGGCCCCAAGGGATCCACCTTTTTCCAGATAGGCAACTTTTTGCCAAAGAACTCCAACCATGAATGCCAGACCTATTGTTAGAACTAAAAGTACTGGAACTAATTTCTCAAAAATTGAGGAGGCGAAAGATTCGTTTGAGCTTTTTGCCATGAGAATCATTCTGCCTGAATAGGAATAAAAAGTCAACGTTTAAATTATTTTGAAGGCTCGGCAAGAAATGCAAGTGCATCCATTGCTGCTTGGCAACCAAACCCTGCCGCCGTTACTGCTTGTTTGTATTTAAAATCATGAACATCTCCCGCAACAAATATCCCGTTAACGTTTGTTTTGCTTCCTTCGTTAACTTTAATAAATCCTCGCTCGTCAGTTTCGATTACTCCTTTAAAGATCTCGCTTCCGGGTTTATGCCCAATTGCAATAAATAGTCCGTCTATGGGAAAGTTTGAAACCTCACCTGTTTTATTATTTTTTAATTCTAAACTCTCAATTTTTAATTCCCCTTTTACTTCTGCAACTTCTGTATTCCAAAGAATTTTAACTTTTGGATTTGATTTTATTTTTTCCTGCATTGCGGCTGAAGCCCTGAACGCATCGCGCCTATGAATTATTGTTACTTCCGATGCGTATTTGGTTAAGACATCAGCCTCCTCCATTGCAGAATCCCCTCCGCCAACAACTGCAACTCTTTTTCCTTTGAAAAACGGGGCATCACAAGGGGCACATGAGGAAACTCCACGTCCAATAAGTTTTTGTATACCGGGTACATCAAGCCAAAGAGTTTCGGCACCGGTTGCGATAATAATTGATTTGGCTGTGTAAACTTTGCCGCCAGCAGTTATTTCAAAAGGATTTTTAGAAGAATTGATAGCAGTTACATTTTGACCAATAAATTCGGCCCCAAACCTTTCGGCTTGTGCGCGAATTTCCCCCATAAGTTTCGGCCCTAATATTCCTTGAGGAAAACCCGGAAAATTATCAACTTCAGTGGTTAACATTAATTGTCCTCCCCAAGTTTCACCGCCAAGGATGAGAGTTGAGGTTGCCCCGCGGGTTGTATAAATTGCGGCAGTTAGCCCTGAAGGGCCGGACCCGATTATGGCAACATCCCAGGGTCCCTGAGGATTTTCTGGTTTTGGTGCGAAGATATCGTTATTCATATTAATACAAGAAGAAAAATCCTGACCAAGTCAGAATTTTTCTTCCTTTACTTCAAACCTAAGTTAAGCGGCTGGAGTCGGAGGAGGTGTTCCCCCACCCATATCCGTACCTGTCGGTTGATTGTCTGTTGTTCCTCCCATTGGCTCTGGCACTACCGGAGCTTGTGGCTCAGGCATTGTCGGAGGGGTAGGCATCGCAGGTTCTGCTGGAGGTGTAGGCATAGTTGGAGTTGGTGTTCCTCCCATTCCTGTATCACCTGTTGGCATTGTGGGTGCTTGTGGCATTCCCGGGTTTTGATTAGTTGTATTTGGATCCATTAACTAGTCACCCCCTTTTTAACTACTTCTTCAAATGCTTGTTTTCCTGCAAAACCAACCTGACGGGCAACTTCTTTTCCATCTTTGAATAAAATGGTTGTGGGAATGGACATTACTCCAAATTTTTGAGAAGCCGCCGGATTGACATCAACATCTAATTTCATAACTAACACTTTATCTTTATATTCATCAGAAAGCTGTTCCAAAACTGGAGCCGCCATTTGGCAAGGTCCGCACCATGTTGCCCAGAAGTCAACCAAAACCGGAAGTTTATTTTTTAAAACCTGCTCATCAAAGTTTGCGTCTGTAATATTTGTAGCTGCCATAAGTTGTCCCCATTGGGACAGAATCAATATACCTTCATATGAGCTTATCAGTCAATAGTTAAGTTGTGAAAATATAACTTTAATATTAGATCATGAATCACGATTGGAAGTGATTAGGGCAAGAAACGATGTGAAACTTATTGCCGATTACCTTTGGAAAATGGTCAAATAAATTTACTTTTCAGCCGCTTTTCTGCGCATGTTACAGCCACAATTGCAATCAATATCACATTCACAATTTCCATTGCATTTGCAATTCTCCCCACAATCACAGTCCACCCCGCAGTCACATTTTTTCATATTATCGTTCATTCATATCACCACCTTCATAATTCAATAGTAGCAAATATGTCAAGCTAGAAGTATTATTAACTCGATCTATGTGCCCAGTTTGTACAATTACCGTCATTGCAGGACTCGGAATTTCCAGACTTTTGGGAATCGACGATTTATTAACATCCATTTGGATTGGGGCTTTTATCTTGTCTTTTTCTTTTGTGACTCTTGAATGGATTAATAAAAAGTGGCCTAAAATTTTGATCGAAAGATTTACACTTCCAATTATTGCCTTAGTTTATTTACTGGTTTTAATTCCACTTAAACTTAATCATTCGATTGGGGTAGTCGGAAACATTCTGTGGGGAACAGATAAAATTATTTTAGGAACGGTGATCGGATCTTTGGTTTTTTTGATCGGAGTTGGGGCAGACAAATTGCAGAGGAAAAAGTTCAAGAAAATTTTCTTTCCTTTCCAAAAAGTTGCATCCCCGGTTTTGGCTCTTTTGATAATAACGATAATATTCTTTTTCTTACTTAAATGATGACTGACAAATCCTTCTTTGCAAAACTTGGTGATGTGGTACAGAAAGCAATCGACTGTTGTCGGGAATAATTACATCATCCATATATAAACATGCATTAGAGCCGCAAGGATAACTAATACCCATCCCCACATGACTCCTCCAATTCCCCAATAGGCGCTAAGTAAAAATCCAAGCCCAAGTCCGCCAATTGCATGAGTAACTCCGACGAATGCATTTTCTTTCCAATGTTTCATTAGTTTTTTCAACACATAAATCACCTCCTTACAATTCATGAAACTCTATTTTGAAGTCCTTGTCAAACCCTGCCCCGAAGCATCATGGCATCAATTATGCGCTTGAGAGAAACATAATTTGCGCCACGTCGATATGAAATCTTTTTGGCTTTTACGACTTTATCAATATCATTGAATGCCTTTGTAATCGTAGCCTTAAGTTCTGTATTAACTCGGTCTTTGGTCCACGAATACCCATGGAGGTTCTGAACCCATTCAAAATAAGAGACTGTAACACCACCAGAATTACTGAGAATATCGGGGATAACGTCGACTCCTTTTTTAAATAGATATGCATCTGCCTCAGAAGTTGTGGGGCCGTTGGCCATCTCAAAAACAACTTTAGCTTTTATTTTTTCCATATTGTCTGCACTTATGGCGTTTTCCAGCGCCGCCGGAACCAAAACTGTAACCGGAAGTTCAAGAAGCTCAGCGTTTGTAATTAATTTTTCTCCGGATTTCACCGGATAGTTTTTAAATGATCCTCCTTTTTCCTTAAACTCGTTAAGTTTGCCGATATCAAGTCCTTTGGCGTTATATATACCTGATGACGAATCGGAAGCGGCAACCACATTAAAACCAAGTTCTTTGGCAATCTTTGCAAAATAAAATCCAACATTTCCAAAGCCTTGAACTGCAACTGTTGACGTCTTGGGTTTAATACCGTGAGATTTTGAGTAAGCTTCCAAAACATACACACCACCCTGACCTGTTGCTTCGGTTCGCCCTAGTGACCCGCCAAGTTCAAGAGGTTTTCCGGTAAAAGTTGCCGGCGCTAGGTAGCCAATCTTTTTTTCATAAGCTTCAAGCATCCAAGCCATAATTTGACCATCAGTATTAACATCAGGTGCCGGAACATCTTTCCAAGGTCCAATGTAAGGGGTAATTAACTTTGCATATTCCTGTGATAAAGTTTTAAGTTCATCCTGAGAAAGTTTTGAAGGATCAACTATTATTCCACCTTTACCGCCACCATATGGAATTCCGGCAACCGCACATTTCAAGCTCATGAGAGTGGCGAGAGCGCGAACTTCATCTTCAGAAACATTGGGGTGAAAACGAATTCCACCTTTGAAGGGGCCGCGGGCATCATTGTGTTCAATTCTAAAAGCCTGATAACTTTTTCCTTTTACTTTCAGTGTTCCTTTAACAATTATTTGAGGAGTTAGAACCGCTTCAATTGCTTTTTTGAATCTTTTTTTGTCTGAATAATCGTAAGAAAGAACTGCCGAGGTATCCTCTATTTGGCTAAGAGCCGCCTTAAGCATTGCATTCATATTTACTGATCTTACACGATAATTCTTAAAAATCAATGAAAAAACGACCTAAAGGAAAAATCCAAAAAGCATCAAAAGGAGTGTTGAACCTAACCAATAAAGTCTGGCCTTGGGAAAGTCAAAATTCATAGGTAAATATCGCATCCAGTTATTAAAATTTTTTAGATCTGTTAAGTCGATTAATTGATCAACAGATAAATGCAGTGCAAATGCCAAAACCATTCCCCTACCAAACAGTGAGCCGGACGAAGAAAGCATCCAAAAAGTGAGTATCAAAAAAATTACCTGGAAAAAAATAGTGTGGAAGATAAGGCCTTTTCTCTCGGTTCTTGTTTCATACAAAAGCTGTGCCATTCTCTTGAATTCGTGTCGATTATAAAGAAAGCTAAATCTTTGAGAGGTTAAATCGGTTGGGCTTATGAAATAAAAATAAATTATATGGTCCAAGTCCGGCAAAATTGTCCCGAAGATTCCTCCAAGCCAAAACGGCCAAGCATCCAGACGAAAATAGTTCTTGATTAGTGAAATAAAAATAAAAAACGAAATCCAGAATGAATAGTGAATAAAAAGTTCTCGTCGCATGGCAGTCAGTTTATTGTAGCACGACAAAGTTGATATACTTGAGGGTATGTCGGAGCCACTCCACACAGAAGATGTTGAAACAAAAACCACTTACGAAAAATTGTCGGGCAGACCTTTTGCTTCGACAAAGCCTGATTTAACTCCAGCCTCACTTGGTATTACAACAGAAAATCCTTATCAGTACATAAAGATCAGTAAAACCCATGGTAGAAATATGACAGAAGCTACCGCTTCAAAAAAAGTTATTTGGGGCGGACCTTACTCCGGAGACATCTATGGAGACAAGAATGTAAAGGGATCTGACATGTCTGAGGCGCACTTAGAAATCGGTGAAAATGGGAATTATGACGTTAGAGCCAGAGGGCTTATGGACGATATTTCACTCCTAAGAACGAGGAAAGCGTCAGAATTTTTGAGGAAAAATGGTTTACCTACGGAAGCCCTACGATCTGTTAAGACATTGAAAAAGGTTTGGATTAAAGATGGAGAGAAGTGGAAAAAAATCTCTGTCCATAAATGGGAAGAGAACGAATTAGAAAGAATAAAAAATGAAAATCCTAAATTTTACGAACAATTTAAAACTTATTTAAAGGAAACAAAATTTGTTGTTATAGAACGAGATGTCCAGGTTGATGAGCGCGTTGAAGATATACAACTATCCTGCCAAAAAAACGATTTAAGAAGAACTATGCAGCCCATATTCAAATGGCTAAATTCAGTCACAGTTGTAACTAATCGAGGACTCATTTCTGATACTCCCAAACCCGAAAAGTTCGAGGTTACAAACGAAGGTCTAAAAAAATACTTCGGAGATTATCTTCCCTCTCAGATGGGAATTTATTTAGGTCGATTACATCGGCTTGGTGTAGCACATGGTTCTTCACATAACCAAAATTGGTCAGCAGTGGGAACTTTGTACGATGCCGACAGTGTATATGGAAAACCAATTTTTTCGGATGATGAAAAACCAAGCGGCAATGCAATTGATGAAGATATATTTTTATCTATGAGTACACTGGAAGATCTTGCCCTGGACCTTAAAGGAACTGATGAATTTAAAGGAGTTGACCTTAAATCTTTGGAGTTTGAAGTTAGTTATAATTTTGTTCTAAATTACAATAACGCAAGATTTGATTAGGTAGCACAGCCACAGGCCTCAAGGTCTACATGGAGTTCGTCAAGAAATTTGACACCTTCGGCTTTAAGTCGATTTTTTTGTTCATTTGGACCGCCAAATGCGTAACCCGGGGCAAGTTTTCCCATCTTATTTACAACCCTGTGACAAGGAACTAAAGTTCCGTCTTTATTTGCATGGAGTGCATGCCCTACCCGTCTTGCATCCCGTGATCCCAATTTTTCCGCGATTTGGCCATAGGTCATAACCATTCCCTCAGGAATTTCTTTTACGACTTCGTAGACCTGCTCGAAAAAATTAGTTGGTGAATTCTTGGACAAAGATTTTGCCATATATTCCATTATCGACTACCCCAATACCTATTTTGTGAAATTCAGTATCTAAAATATTTGCTTTGTGCTCCGGTGAATTCATGAGTCCAGTCATTGCTGTCGTCTCGGTCGGCGCCAGAGCCAGGTTTTCTCCGGCTACATTATATGAAATTCCGGCTTCATTGAACCTTTCTGCTAGAGATTGACCTTCCGGGTTGTAATGAGAAAAATAATGACGATTCCACATATCTAAGGCGTATGCCTCAGCAACTCCTACAATTTTCGGAGACCAAGTGAGAGTACCTATTCCACGACTAGTACGCTCCGAATTAACATCTGCAAACATTTTGGTTTCAGATTCGTGATCATAACTCAAGTGATCGATACCGTTACCAAGTTTTATCGTTTGACCGCTTTTAGGTTCAACGGTGAAATAGGTAAGGCTGTCATTTATCGCTCCACCAAATACTTCATTGATAGCCTTCTCAATTCCTGCAGTTTCTTTCAAAATAACGCTTCCGATTTTACTTTCTGTAACTGCTTTTTTAACAGCAGGTTGAACCGGTAGAGCAACAATAGATGTTAAAAGAAAGGCAATTAAGATTAATGCCTCCCCCAGAGCCGGGATAAGACCCAAAAGTTTGTTGAATTTGTTGTCCCGAATTTTCTCGGGAAGTTTTTTGACCGCCAAAGTAAATAAATAATTCAAAAGAATTTCTAAAATTATGGAGGTAACTATGAAACCAATGGCATTACTAAAAGAAAGAGGTAAATTAAAATTACTTTTAAAAAAAGCGGCGGTAAATGTATAAGCGCGAAGTGAAATAAGAAGTGAACCTAAAAATGATAGGAAATCTATCAGTATCCCCCAGAAACCGTAACGAAATGCCTGCCAACCGTAATAAACGAAAATTAAAATTATGATTAAGTCGACCCAGTTGCCGTTAAGCGACGGAATTTTCATACTTTATGATACCATTTTTAACTTTGCTTCTTCCTTTAGTTGTTTCAATTTCCACATATAAAGACGCCCTTTTGATTTAGCATTTTGCGCATCTTTTACAAAACTTCTCGCCTTTTCAAGAAGAATTCTTGGAGTGTCTTTGGCAAGTTTCATATAAAGAGATTTGTGAGGAAGATCGTCAAGCTCAACGCTCAGCTCGTACGCATATTTTTGAAATTCCCTGGAAACATATTTATCGGTGTCCTCAAGTTTGTATTTACTTAAAATGTCTCCCAGTGAGGTTAAAGATTTTTTAGTTTGTGACATACTTCGTTTATTACTCGGTCTAAGATTTTTTTCTCCTCGTCATCAAAATTTTGAAGAACATATTCTTCCCCCATCGGTCTCCCGTCAAGTGGGCGATTGTCTACACCGATTTTGACGTGCCAATACTGATCCGTTCCTAATTCGGCGTCTATCGATTTAATTCCGTTGTGGTCTTTTGGACCATGTCCAAGCTGAATCTTATATTCACCAAGTTTTATATCGAGGTCGTCATGAACTATGTAGATATCGGATATTGGGATATTGGGATATTTGGTAAGAAGTCTTTGGACAAACTCCCCCGACTCATTCATAAAATTTGTAGATTTGTAGATCTGCAGATTTGCAGATTTATATTTTTTTAGTTGATCAACAACCGAAAAACCAACATTATGACGAGTACCCGCATAATCCTGGCCAGGATTGCCTAATCCAATAATTAACTTCATTAGTCAATTATACATTAAGCTTTTTCACGCTCATAGCGGAAGAAAGCCTTCAGGCTTTCTGCATTAACTTAACTGCGAATTTGCCGATAAAGGGAACTACCCACCTATCCCCTTGCCATGCCTTGTAAGTCATAACCAACCAAAGTACCAATCCTAAAACAAATACAAGTGGTGTTAAGAAAACCAAAAATATTGTTAGAACGAATACCCAGTTAAGAACGAAAAGTGTAAGGTTAACAAGGATTGTTTGGAAAGCCCAAAATCTTACAAATTCATCCTTTTCTAAAAGGATGAAAAGAACTGGAACGACCAATGTTGGTCCTAAAAGTACTGCAAGCGCTGCTGATGTTTCTTTTTTAAGTCCTGTTGCCATTAATAATCACCACCCTTCATTATATTCATCTTTTCATAAATGAAACTGCCAGGTCAATATGCAACAGAAGTTATTGGCCACTATTTCCACGACTACCTTCCTGTCCATCATCGAGGTGGTCACCCTTGTGGTTTTTTACTTCATCCTGAATTTTAGTAAGTTCTTCTTCTGTATCGTTTAATTTTTGTAAAACAACTTCTGGAGTTTCATCCTGAATTACTACGGTTTCGGGAACATTTACTATTACTGTCTGGCCGCTTTCAGGGGCAGATGTACTTTCCGGAATCGTTATCGTAACAGGCTCTGGGGTTGGACTTGGGGCTAGCGTTACCCTTGGTGCAGTCGTTGGCTGAGTGGAATTTGAAGTTGGGTTTCCTGCAATTTCGTTTTGAACCTGAATTTTTGTTTGTTCGATTTGTTTTTTATATCCATCAATATTTTGTATAAACTGAGTACCGCTTTGTATATCACCCTTTTCGGAAATATAAGTTTGTGTTTGTTTGGCGCCGGCAACAAGAAGACTATATCCAACTGTTGAGCCTTTCTTGTCCAAAAGTTTTGTCGCCTCGGTTAACCTTCTATCTGTAAATTTCATTGAAACCTTTGGTACAAGTGGAGTTCCGGAAAAAATAAATAGTGTGACATTTTCAAGTCCGGTTTTAACGGGATAAAGTTTGTCCCCAGGGATTGAATTCCAACTTGCAAGTATTAAAGTGGTTGGAACCGCGAGTATAAGAACTATCGCGGTAAATAGAGCATCTAAAATTCTTCTTCCCACAACCTATGTTCAATTATTTTGAAGGTTTTGTCAATTGAACATCGAGAATATTTTTAAGTTCTTTTATACTTGTTGCGTCTTTAGGACTTTTGTCATCGCGAAAATTGATAAGCCTTGGGAACCTCAGAGCGAAACCGGATGTGTGGTTGGGGCTTACGGTAATTTCATCACCTGCAAGTTCTACAATAACGTTAGGGGTCACCCAAAAATCAGGAAATAAATCTTTGTGGACTTCATATTCTTTTGGTTTTTCTTTTACCTGAATCTTTTTAAGTCGAGTGTTCAATTCCCTAAACTGTTCGTCAGTTAAGCCGGTTCCAACTTTTGTGACTGTTTTAAAAACATCCCCGTCTCTTACTCCAGCCAAAAATTGTCCGACACCAAAATCAACTCTCTTCCCTTTTCCACTGGTGTATCCCATTACAACGCAATCAATAGTATCTGAAAGCCTACCCGATTGACCTTCAACTTCTTTCATTTTTACCCAATTCCAACCGGTTCGTCCCGAAACATAAAGGCCGTCCGCTTTTTTGACAACAACTCCTTCAAGACCCATTTTCAAATATTTCTCATGCATTTTTTTAATTACCTCAGGATCTTTTGTGATTGTGTTTTCGTCGATCCTAAGCAAACTCCCGCTAACAATAATTTTCTTAAGTTCTTCTCTCCTTTGCCTATATGGTATGTCGATAAAACTTTTACCGTTTACAAGCAAAGCATCAAAAACTTGAAATTGCAATGGAATTTCTGATGCGTTTTTTGCAATATCGTGTTTTCGTCTTCTTTGAATTGTTTTTTGAAAGTCTAGGAACTTCTCGCGTTTTTCGTCGAGTCCAATTGCCTCACTATCAAGTATGGCCTCATCTGCTTTTATAAACTTTCCAACCTCTTTGAGTTCCGGAAAAGTTTCGAGTGGTATTGAATTCATATTGCGAGTGAAGATACGAATAAAATTGTCCTTCTTGCGATAGTGAATAAAAATTCTTAGTCCGTCGAATTTTGGTTCCACCGAAACTTCTCCCATTTTTTTAATCATTTCGGTCGTTGAGTTAAGCCTTTGAGCGAGCATTGGAACAACCGGAACTCCGATTTCCGGCTTTGCCGATTTCAAACTTTTGTCTTTTACCAACTTTGCAACATAGCCAATGTCCGGTCGGATATTGTAAGCTTCTTCGATTTCCTTTTTCGAAAACCCTTCTGCAGACGAAAGGGCATCAATTACTGTTTTTTCTGAAAACCCAAGTCTTAATCTGCCGATGGGAATTCGGCAAATAAATCTTGCAGAAAGTGGTCCGACTTTGGAAAGGAGACTCGACATTTTTTCTACTTTCCTCTCTTGTGATCCTTCCCCATTATCTTTTGCGATTTCAATTAGTTTTTCATAAACTTCACTGATTGAAATTTCTCCTTCCTTTTCTTTTGATAATTTTTCTGCAACATCTCCGATATCCCCCGCGGTTTTATATTCGGATTTAATTTTTTCCTCGGGTATCTTATATGCTTTTGATAAAACTCGAAGCATCATTTTTTCTGCAAGATTTAGGAGAACTCCTTCATAATTTGGGGCCAAAATCCCAAGCGAAAGATAGACAACTTTATCGATTTCATTTTTTTCTGACTTTTTAAAAAGTTCTGAGAGAATTCTTGTTATCTCAAGCCGGGACGAGGTCTTTTCTAGTCTTTGAAGATAGTTAGAAAAATCGCTAAATTTCATATTGCCATTATATCAGCATTCAAGAATATTGGGATCTTAAATAATTTGGGAAAAAGAAACTAAAAATATTACAACTCCAATAAATATCAGCCCAAAAAATATCCATAAAGCTCCGGCTCTGTGTCCGTGAATTAACTTATTAAATCCTTCCCCAAGAAGGGCCAACCCGAAAAGGCTGGGTAAAATCAAAATTGTATATAAAAGCTGAGGGCTTTCTGGTGCCATATTATTTGTTCGCAATCACATACTTACTTGCTTTTGTACTTCCCGATTTCTTTAAAATTCCCTTTTCCAGTAAATCCTTAAGTTCTCGAAGAATTGTATCCTCAGAAACCATTGGCAAAACTTTTTTGAGTTCATTCATTCCACCAGAACCCTGATCAGAAATATATTCAATGAGCCTCATCTGGCGTTCAGTTAGTGAAACTTGATCTCCAAATTTAACCTTAAGACGCGAATCGACCGAAAGTTTTCTGACTTTGTCTTTCACTTTTGTTAGTTCTATAGCAACGACTCCGGTAAAATATTCTATCCAAGGAGTAAGGTCCCGACTTCCAAGATTTGGAGATTGTCTATCAACAACTCCAATCGCTTCATAGTACGCGGCTGGGTCTTCATCAAAATGCTCCTCAAGAGAAAAGAACTTTTTAATGTTGTAGCCTTCGCGCATCAAAATTAGTGAACAAAATGCACGGACAGTTCTACCATTTCCTTCGACAAAAGGGTGAATTGCAACCAAAATATAATGAGAAATTCCGGCCCGGAGAATTGGATGAATTTCGAGGGCCTCTGGACTATTTAACCAAGCAAAAAAATCCTCAATTAGATAAGGAACTTCAACGTATGGCGGAGGAGAAAAAATAACCCGGCCGGTTCCCTCCTCTTTTATTACAACTTCACTGCTTCTAAAAACGCCAACTTTTTCCGGCATAACTAGTCGGTCAACTGTTGCTCTATGAATATCGCGGATCATGTCAGGCTCATACCCACCTCTTTTAACAGCAAGTTCTTCAATTAGTGTCATTACATTTCTGTAATTAATAATTTCTTGGATATCACGGGCCCTTGCATAAACTTCAGCACCTTCCAAGATTTTTTTAGTTTGATAAAGTGTCAAATCATTTCCTTCGATATGAGTTCCGTGGTGGATTGTCCTAATTTGGGCGTCCGATTGGAACTGTTTTTCAAAAGAAGGAACAAGCGGCGCATTTTCAATAACTTCTTTTGAAGCCTCGATAGCCCCAATATTCTTTAGGATTTTATTGGAGATAGTATATTTTGGAGCATACATGCCTTATATTAACGCATAATTTGCGGGAAATACAAGCCCAAACTTAATGCTAGGTCATCAGAATTATAAAAAGTTCCCATTTTCGCGTATAAGTCATCTGCCGATTTTTTGATGATGAAAGAAGCGGCTGAAGCGGAGATAAAAGGATCGTTATTTGCCAAAAGAGCTACTGTAAGACCTGCTTGAACGTCACCTGTTCCGCCTTTGGTCAGTCCCGGGTTTCCACCTCTGACTTCCACTTCATCACTACCTGAGTACACAAAAGTTGACGGTCCTTTAATTACCAAAATACAGTTATATTTCTTGGCAACTATTTTGGGATCTAAATTTTCAAATAACATTTCATACTCTTTTTGGTTGGGTGTGAGAATTGCCTGAGGAGGAATGAGGGTAAGGTCCAAAGTTTGCAAGCTTCCGGCATCAACCACCCATTTTTTCTTAGGGAATTTTGTTAAAAACTTTTTTGTGATTTCGCGGGTGACATTTCCTTCGTCTCCTTTTCCATATCTCATAAAACCGGGGCCGATTAAAACTGCATCTGATTTTTCGATATAGTTTTCTGTTTCTTCCCAGGGAATCCAGATAAAAGATAAAAGTTCTGATTTAATTTGAGAAGCTACTTCACCGACGGTCGGGTCTGGTGAGGCAAAGAAAACCATATCTACAATCCGTGAAGCAGTGGTTAATGCCAAAAGTGGAGCCCCATGAAAAAGTTTGGAGCCACCAATTATCGTTACCTGACCGTTGTCCCCTTTTGAGGAGTTTACGTCTTTCTTAAATAATTTTTTTAAATCATCGGGGTTAAAAATTTTCATTCAGTTCATCTTATCAAAAAAATGCTTGAAATTTATAGTAATATGGCTACAATTGCGGGTATGGGAGAAATAGAATATGAAAAGATTGTCGCTCCATATGAGTTTGAAAACAGGGCAAACCTTTTTGTGGACAACATTACTGATTTTTCAAAAGCATTTCCTGAACTTCAAGTTGTTCCAAGTAACCAATCAGTCGATACTTTTAATATGAATCTTTTGGCTATCAAAAAAAGTGCCAAATCAGATAAACCAAATTTATATAGATTGGCTTTGCTAAGAGGACAAGAAATAGATTTTGACTCATTAAATGCTGTTTCCATATTTATATCAATTCATGGAAGAACTAAAGGAAAAGTGAGAGAGTTTTCAAATCTAACTAATAAAACGGCAAATCATTACATGGGTAAATTAATCGAAACCACTGAAAGAGAATTTGACGGTAATGAAGAAGATTTTAAATTTTTTAAGGGAATCACTTACGTTTTTAGGGGCTAATCATCTTGTGCCCCACCAATTGGAGGTCTTTTATTTCTGCTATCCCAGTCTTCTGACATCTCATGAGGGTCTGCATTTCCATATTGCCCTACCTGAAGGGCCTGTTCAAAAAGTTTTTCTCTTTCTTCATAAGGAACATTTACTCGGCCCCCTTTTTCGTTTACTAAGACGTTCCGTCTTTGCTCAAGTAATTCGTAATACCTATCTCTGACAGCATTGATCGCCGTTTCTATACGAAAATTTAATTCCCTTTTTTCTGCATCTGTTTCTGCCATAGTTCGATTTTACCATCAAAGCCACCTTTGACAAAATGCTCGTCGGCTGTTGTAATAATTGTTTGCTGTTTTTTGGATAAGTCCATTACAACATCCCGATGCTCATGATCCAGTTCTGAAAAAATGTCATCAAGAAGCAGGGTTGGTCTTTCTCCTGTTTTATCTTCAATAAAATTTAACTCGGACATTTTAACCCATAAAATTCCCATTCTTTGCTCTCCTCTTGATCCATAACTTGCCAACTTTCTTTCCTTTTCAAAGAAAATTAAATCGTCTCTATGAGGACCAACCAGTGTTGTCGCCGCCCCGATTTCTTCATTTGCGTATTGCTCAAGTCTTCCTTCCGAGATAACGCTTTTGTCAAATTCCAAACGAAATTTTTGATCATTTAACGATGGTCGTGAATTCACATATTCTATAAATTCTTCTCTTTTTTGGGTAATGTAATTTCCGTTTTTTATAAGCAGTTGGTTCCAAAAAAGAAGTTGGGACCTGGGAACACCTTCTTCTCTAATTCTAAAAAGAAGTCTGTTGCGTTGTCTAAGACCTTTTTCGTAAGACAAAACACTTCTCCTATATTCTCTATCGACCTGGGATAAAACGTTGTCCAAAAATTTTCTTCGAATGCTTGGCGATTCTGTAACCAAATCCATATCCCAAGGACCAAAAAGCACGGCTTTAAAATTTCCGGCAAAATCAATCATTCTTTTTGGAACGCCATTGAGAAGTAATCTTTTTCTTGGCCAACCATTATCACCCTTAGTGACCATGACCTCTAAATTGTCTCCCTTAACTTTTGCAATTTGTTGATCATATCTAATCATTTCTACTTCCAGTTTTGCTTTAAAACTTTTCCCGGTTGAGAGTAAAAATAAAGATTCCAAAATGTTAGTTTTACCCGAAGCATTTGGCCCGACGATTACAGTAATTTTAGGAGAGAATTCCAAAGACTTTTTTGAAAAATTTCTAAAATCACTTAAATGAATTTTTGTTATATTCACGCTTGAAGTATACTACGCTATTTTTCAAATTTTCTAATTAATTTGTTAGATAAATATGAGACACCAAAATATATCCCTATTAAAATTAATGTGAAGAGAAAAAGCCCTAAAACTGTAAAGTTTAAGTATTTGCTGAAGTTGCTTATCGTACTTCCAAAATAGTAACCAACAGCAATAAGAATTAAAGATTTAGGGAGTGTTGCCAAAAAATTAAACCAGATAAATTCCTTAAAAGGAATTTTTGCGCGGCCCGCAGCAAACAAAATTAGTCCACCAATTGCATGAGAAAGTTTTCCAAAAAAAAGGAGTTTGCCTTTGTGATTTTTAAGGTTTGTTTCTAGTTTTTCAACTTTTTTGATATTTACACCAAAAAAAGAAAAGAGTTTATTAACGGTTGAATTTAGCCACCAACGTCCTGCCGAATAGTAAATCATATCCCCCGCAACGTCTCCCGCAATTATTGTCAAATACGCGGGGATAAAATCTAAAAATCCGACAGCAGTTAAAAAACCAGCGATAATTGTAACTATCGGACCCTCAACAACAACCAGGGGAAATAAAATAAAGTAACTATATGTATAAATTAACTTAAAAATCTCTGCAATTTGGTGAGACGAACTATACATATCATGTATGATTATATCAGGGATGAATATTTTAATTGCAACGGAAACTTATTTGCCATATATTACTGGCGTCTCTGTTTCCACAGATTCAATTGCAAGATATATGGTCTCTCAGGGACACAAAGTTACACTTGTTTGCCCCAAACCTTTAGTCAAAGGCGAAGTTCCACCACTTGAAGGATTAAGAATAGTCCAGGTACCTTCAATTCCAATCGCTTTATATAATTTAAATGCTATCGCAGTTCCCTTCCAAGCTTCTCCTATAATCGAAAAATTAATGGACGAAACAAAATTTGATGTCATTCATATCCAAGAAGCCGGGCCGACAGGAGTTACAACTTTGATTAAAGCCAGGAGACGTGGAATTCCCACGGTTGGAGCACTTCATTTTATTCCGGAACAGGTAGACCGTGTTCTTTGGGGAAGTTTTGAAAAAATTTTAACCCCAATCATCAATGTCTATGTCAGGAAGATCTATGAAAAATATGATGAGATAATGACTCCCTCGCATTTTTTTGCAAATTACTTAAAAGGCTTAGGGATTAAAAAACCAATTAATGTTATTTCCAACGGTACTGACACTGAAAAATTTCACCCTTCTAACAAAAACGAGGTGTTGAGAAGAAAGTTGGGGTTTGTCGAAGACGATTTTGTTCTTTTCTTTTTAGGAAGAATTGATCGGGACAAAAATGTAGAAACTTTGGTTCGCGCCATGCCATTTACAGATAAAAAAGTAAAAATGTTAATTGTCGGGAAAGGAACTGAAAAAAGATTTTTACGTTTTCTTTCCAGAACTTCAAAAAATGATGGACGTATTGTTTGGGTTCCTTACATTACAAATGAGGAAATGCCGGATTATTATCACGCGGTAGACACCTTCTCAATAATGTCTCCTTATGAAGGTCAAAGTATTGTTACTCTTCAGGGAGCGGCAACCGGTCTTCCAATAATTGCGGCGAATGCCAGTGCCCTTCCAGAACTTTGTCATGATCACAAAAATGGATTCTTGGTAGATACATATGATTACAAAACATTGGCAGCAAGAATTGACGAACTTGTACATAATCCAAAAATGGTTGAAGAATTTGGAAAAGAAAGCCGCATTATTTCTTTAGAACACCATAAACCAAAAGTGCTGCACAAATTGGAACTTATTTTTGACAGACTGGGCAAACGTAAGTCCCACGTCCTCCAAGAAAATATTTAATAAATTTTGCCTTGTGACATCTCTCGCATGGTTCGCCGGTATGTCCATAAGCCAAAGTGTGTCCTTGATAATTTCCTTCTGTTCCGTCTGGAGTAACAAAGGCTAGCTCACTTGCCCCACCCCATTTAATTCCTTCCTTGAGTACTGAAATAATTGCCTCATAGAGAGTCTTCGACTCAGTTACATTTAAATCTTTTGAAGGGCGTCTTGGATTAATTTTGGCAAGCCAGAGGGCATCAGTTGCATAAATATTTCCCACTCCCCCCATTTTTTCCTGGTCCATTATCACGATTTTTATGGGACGACCTGACTTTGAAAGAATTTCTTTAAAAAAATTCAGCGTTAATAATTTTCCAGTAAAATCTTTTACAACTGGTGGCTCAGGTCCAAGCTTTTTAATAAACTTTTCATTTAATACGTCTTCAGTTTTTTGAACTCTGATCCAACCAAAACGTCTGACATCGTTATAATACAAAATTCCGCCACGATCTAAATTAAAAATAACTAATGTATGTGTACCTGGAATCCCCCCTGTAACTTTTTTTGATAATTGTTTGGGGTTAGGAAGATTTGGACCACGGTAAACAAATTGTCCGGTTAATTTAACATGTGTCAAAATTGAATATTTATTATCTAAATCGATTACAGAAACTTTTCCAAAACGCCGGGTCCCGATTATTTTCCCCCCGATTATATTTTTCGGTTCTCCATCGAAAGTTTTTGGATTTTTAATTTCAATAGACACAATTTTGTGTCCAGTTAAAAACTTTCCAAGTTGTAATTTGATTGCTTCGACTTCAGGTAATTCTGGCATGTGAATTAACGAATTGTACCAACTCTTTTTTAAATCGCCTGAGTAAAAATTTTTTAGATTGGTTAACGGAATCTGAAGGATCAAATTTCATTTTTTCAAATTTTTTAACTGCTTCTGACATACTTTCGACTGTAAGATGGTCAAAGAAAATTCCTGTTTTATTTTCGATAACGGATTCAGTGTATCCTCCACCGCGATATGCGATAATGGGAGTTCCATAGGCCATTGCCTCAACCGCTGTCATACCAAAATCTTCATCCTTTTGGGCCAAGACAAACGCTTTTGCTCCCGAATATAATTTTGCTAAATTTTCGTCATCAATTTTTCCTAAAAATTCAATATTATCTCCAGCAATTTTTTGCAAACTATTTTTTAAGACTCCATCCCCGTAAATTTTTAAAGAAATCTTAAGTTGGTTAAATGTTTCAATTATTAAGTCAAAATTTTTGGCAGAAACCAATCTTCCTCCCGTTAGATAATACGACCGTACATTTTGAGATCTAGGTTTATCATTTATTATTTCTACCGGAGGATAAATCACAACTGAATCTCGTTGATAAAATTTGGTTATACGCTTGGCAACCTCTTGGGAATTCGCTATAAAATAATCCACTTTTTGAGCCGCATCAAAATCATATTGGCGCATTATGTGGTTTATAAATAAACCATAAAACGATACTAACTTGCCAATTATTCCGGTGAATTTTCTTGAAGAATCGTAACCGTATAAATATCTTGGCGGAGTATGACAATAGCAAATTTCAACTGCATTTTTGCCTTTTTCAAAACCTTTTGTGACGGCCCAACTTGATGAGGAAATAATCAGATCATATTTTTTTAAGTTAAAGCTTTTCCAAATGACGGGGAGTAAAAATCTAAGTGGCGAAATTAGCTTTTCGGCAAACATTATTTTTCCAAAACCTGATTGAATAATTTTTGCATCGGAAAATCTATCGGCAAATTTCCCCAAAAGTTTTTTTCGATAAATCGAAACATAAATCGGGGCTTCCGGATAAATCTCATGAAGTGCCAAAAGTACTCTTTCAGCACCGCCAAAATCTATCAAATAGTCGTGAACGATTGCGATTTTCATTTAGAAGAGTGCCCCCTGTTTTGAATCTTCAATTTCGTGTCCAACTTTTTTAACTCTTTCGGTTAAAGTTTTAAAACCATATTCTTCAAAAAGTTTTAATACTTTAGGTGAATCAATTTTCCACTTTCCCATTGCGAGAAAATCAGGGCTAACCGGAACATCTCTCACTATTGTTGCCAGTCTTTTGGAAAGTCGACCACTTTCTTCTCCATCAACTAGTTTCTTTTTTATGGACTCAGAAATTTCGTTAATATTTTCGTAAACTTTTTCGAAACTTCCATATTTTCCCAAAAGATTAACTGCAGTTTTTGGTCCAATTCCGGGAACTCCCGGATAATTGTCGGATGGATCCCCGACAAGAGCTTTATAGTCAACAATAAGATTTGGAGGAACACCCATCCTCTCCGTGGTATCAGCTGCGCTATAAAGTTTAGCGTTTGTTAATCCAACGATGGGCATGTAAAGTTTGATAGACTTTTTGTCATCGACAAGCTGAAGCTGGTCCCTATCGCCCGTGACAATTACAACATCTTCATTTGATTTTGTTGCAATGGTGCCTATTACGTCATCTGCCTCAAATCCGGGCTTTGAATAAATTGGGATTCCAAAAGCTTCAACAACCCGTCTCGCTTTTTCAAATTGTGAAGAAAGTTCGTCGGGAAGCGGAGGTCTTTGGGCCTGATATTTTGGAAATTCCTTTTGGCGAAAAGTTTGTTCTTCCTCATCGAAACATACGGCAATTTGATCGGGTTTAAGGTCCGCGATGACGCGTAAAAACATTGAAATAAGCCCATAAACCGCGTTAATCGGTTCACCACTTTTTGTTGTAAGTGGTGGCATTGCATGGAAAGCCCTATGAAGAATTGCGTTGCCATCAATTAAAACCAGTTTGCCCATATGGCCATTTTACATCAAAATTGTTGACTAAAATATCTAAACTACTATAATCTCGTTATATGACACTCGAGTATAAAGGAAGTGAAAATAAGAGAAATCTTCATAAAATCGCTGTATCAATCGAAAATGCGGTCCTGGAAAAAATTGACGCTAAAAAATTTAAAGCAATTACCTCGATAGAGGACAAGAAAGAAGAAGAAAAGGAAAGGAATGACTGGATTCATGAATTGAGAAAAAGGGGAGAAATTCCAGAAAAAAACATTATCACTGAATACGCAGAGCAAGTGCAGGCAAAAGTGAATCCGCTTATGATGCTTGCCGAAATTGAACGAACCGCAATTTCACTTGCCCCGACCATTAAAACCTTGAAGAGATAATTATTACTTCTTTCCCACTATCTTCTCAAAATCATCTCTATCCAGTGTCTCCTGTTTGATTAATGCTATTGAGACTTTATCCAAAAGTTTTCTTTTTTCTTTGACCAATTTTACTGCGACTTTATAGCCGGTATCTAAAATCTTTTTGACTTCAATGTCAATTTTTTCCAGGAAAGCCGGAGAATTTTTCGCCCCTTCATACCATTCCATCTGTCCAAAATCCCCCATTCCCATATCATCCCCCAAGTTAATCGGCCCAATATCGCTCATTCCAAATTCGATTACCATCGCTCTCGCAATTTTTGTTGCTTGGGCAATATCGTTTGAAGCGCCTGATGTCATTTCATTAAATACAACTTCTTCAGCGGCACGCCCTCCAAGCATCGCAGTTATCTGGTCCAGAAGCCTGGATTTTGTTTCATGAGTTCTATCGGCAGCCGGTGGAATTAATGTGTGTCCCAAACTCATACCGCGGGCAACAATAGAAATTCTATGAACAGGATCTGTGCCGGAAAGAAAATGTGTAACGATTCCATGACCCGCTTCATGATACGCGGTGATTTTTTTGTCTTCCTCACTTTGAAGTCTCTTTTTTGCAGGACCAAGTTTAACTTTTGTTGCCGACTCCTCAATGTCTTCCATTTTAATTTCGGTCTTATTATTTCTGGTGGCGCCAATTGCCGCTTCATTCAACATGTTTTCCAGGTCTGCTCCTGAAAAACCAACAGTTCTGTCTGCTACCCATGCCCACTTTACGTCTTTGCCAAAATTCTTCCCCCTGGCGTGAATTTGCAATATTGCAAGACGACCCTCTTTGTCGGGAAGATCAAGCATTACGCGTCTATCGAATCTTCCCGGGCGAAGTAATGCCGGGTCCAGAAGATCTCCCCTATTGGTTGCGGCAAGAACCACTACATTATCATTTGGGGTAAACCCATCCATTTCGACTAAGATTTGGTTTAAGGTCTGCTCACGTTCATCATGTCCACCCATCATTCCCCGGCCGCGTTGTCTACCGATTGCATCAATTTCATCAATAAAAATAATGGAAGGAGCAGCCGCTTTTGCTTGTCCAAAAAGATCCCGGACTCGGCTTGCCCCGACTCCCACAAGCATTTCCATAAATTCAGAACCAGCCATTGAGAAGAATGGAACTCCGGCCTCTCCCGCTACAGCTTTTGCCAAGAGCGTTTTACCTACTCCTGCCGGGCCAACCAAAAGTGCTCCCTTAGGAGTTCTTGCTCCCATTTTTCTGTATTTTGCAGGATTTTTAAGAAAGTCGACCAACTCTTCAAGTTCTTTTTTGGCTTCGTCCACCCCGGCAACATCTTTAAAAGTTACGTCTTGTTTTCCTTTAGCAAAAAGTCTGGCGCGACTGCGACCGAAAGAAAAAATATCCTGAGCCCCTTTATTTTGGGAGCGAAGTATGTAGTAAAAAAATCCAGCCATTAGGAGTACCGGAATAACTATTCCTGCAATATTCCCTAAAGTTGAAGTAAGGGATTGATCTACAACCGAGAATTTTACTGTTGAAGGATCAATTCCGGCGTCTTTCAAGAGAGTTCCGAATCCTTCAGAATCTTCTTTTGTAGAAAATTTTACAGTTCCATCTTTATAGTTAACAATTAATTTGTTGCTTTCAATTTGTATTTTATCAACTTTTCCGCCTTTGATATCTGTAAGAAGTTGAGAAATATCTACACTATTCGAACTGCTTGCCATTTGAACTCCGGTGATTATTAAGGGAATTACAAAAAATATTACCAGAAGTCCGAGGCCAACCGACCACAAATTAATTTTTAATTTAAGCTGCACCCCCTTTTTCTTTGCAGATTTTTGAGTTTTAAATAATTGTCTGGGATCCATACGAGCGTCAATTGTACTATATTAACGGACCTTTGTCCCATTGGGAACTTTTTTCTGAAGTTTGAAAAGAACAGTTGGAGTTTCTTCATCCTCGGCAGGAACTGCCATGATCATCATAACTTCCGACAGCTCTTTTTCCGGACCAATCGTGCGCGGTTCGAGATTTACAACAAAAGGAAATTGTTTGCCAGTAAGTTCATCCGGTGTAAAAAATTTCATTATCCCTGAAAAACATTTTTTTGTTCCGATTTCAGGACCGAGGTCAACTTCCATTCTTAAAACCCAGTGGCTCCATGTCGGCACATCAGCTTTTATTACGGTACCCATTCTTATATCTACCTTTTCAAAATCGGTAAAAGGAATATTGTCCATATTAATCAAAGTATTTCATCTTCGGAAGTAATCAATTTTCATCGCATGTCTCACCTGTTTCATTGTTTCTTTTGCCACTTCGCGGGCTTTTTCAGTTCCCTCTTTTAAAATTTTGCCCAAATTTTCAGAATCCTTTGCAAATTCCATTCTTCTTTCTCTAATTGGTTTTAGAAATTCATTAAGTGCAACGAAAAGTTTTTCTTTAACTTCAACATCTCCGACTGTTCCTTTTTCATAACGGTCTTTAAGATCTTGAACCTCTTTTTTATCTGGATTAAATGAATCGTGATAGACAAAAACCGGGTTTCCATTAACTTTCCCTGGGTCTGTTGCATGAATGCGGGTAGGATCCGTATACATTCCCATTACTTTTTTCTTGAGCTCCTCCTCTGAGTCGCTCAAGTAGATGGCATTTCCCAAACTCTTTCCCATTTTTGCGTTGCCATCTATTCCCGGAAGGCGTTTGACTTCCCCAACTAATGCTTCCGGTTCAACAAAAACTTGGCTATACATTGTGTTGAATTTCCTGACAATTTCGCGTGTTTGTTCAATCATCGGAAGTTGGTCTTCACCAACCGGAACTAAATTTGCATTAAAAACTGTAATGTCTGCGGCTTGGGAAACGGGATACATTGCAAACCCGGCCGGAATATTTTTCTCAAAACCTTTTTGTTTGATTTCGTCTTTAACTGTGGGATTTCTTAGAACCCGCTCAAGAGTCACTAAGTTGAGATAAAAGACCGTAAGTTCGGCAATTTCTGGAATCATGGATTGGATTAAGATTGTGGTTTTTTTAGGATCAATTCCGACCGCCAAATAATCCAAAAGAACTTCTTTTATACTTGCCCTGACTTTCTCCGGATTATCAAAATTGTCAGTTAGGGCTTGAACGTCCGCAATCATTACAAATTGGTCATAAGAATCCTGAAGCTTAACTCTATTTTTTAAGCTCCCAACATAATGGCCCAAATGCATTTTGCCTGTTGGCCTGTCGCCGGTTAAAATTCTCTTTTTCGCCATTCCTGATTCTATCATTTTTTACCTACAGACAACATCCAATGAGTGTAATAAATTTCTTTCCCATTTTCTTTGTCCATATCATACCAACGTGCCCGAAATTCGGGTATGGAAAGTCTTTGCCAGCCCACTCCATCACCAAAATCTTTGTCTATCCCAGGATCAAGTAAATAGACATATCTTTTAGAAATTATGGCGGGAACCGCGTAATGACCACCTTCGTACCTGGCCATTTCGCGTTTGGTGCCAGATCCCTGAAAGGCAACTATCGGTAATCTGCCATGATCTAGATCCCACCTAAGATCCGATATAAAAGCATTATTTTTACTGTAAGCGGGAAAACCTCTCCGATAAAAATAACCTTCCAACCTACTTGCGCGTGTGCCATTGCGCCTGCTTACTTCGAGAGCCTGAATCAAATTGGGGTAATTTACCCTGTAACCAAAATTTTTCAGAAGTATCCCAGCAGCTCCGGCTCCACAATCGAAGCTACGTTTTTGAAGATAAATTTCAAAGCTCTCTTTTTCTAGCATTAAGGTTTAAACACCTGAAGTGGCTGGGGAGAGACTCGGACTCTCGACCTCGGCGTTATGAATGCCGCGCTCTCACCGACTGAGCTACCCAGCCGAGCCTTGTTGCGGGGCTGGGAGTTGAACCCAGCCTGGAAGATTATGAGCCTTCCGTGCAGCCGTACACTACCCCGCATATAGACGAACAGCCGTATTATACCTTAAATAAACAGCTTCAGCCACCTTTTCCAATTGGGTTCAGGCAGGACTTCCTGATCCTGGATTTCGGGAGGGGCCAGTTTTCTTAGGGTATCCACATCAGGTAGAACGATAATAGCCTCACCTGACATAACAAGCCCAAGCTTATTCCTGATCTGCCTCTCAATAAAATCCTGGCTCTGAGTTATGGCTATTTGGTTCGCAAGCTCCGCATTGTCTTTTTCCATTTTGGTAACTTTTGCCTTTTCAGCCGCAATTTGGGCAGAAATTCGGCCCACAGTTTGGGCATTATGTGTAACTGAGAGCAGTAAAAGAACGATCAGAACCCATATTCCATAGCCAATAAGTTTATTTGTCTTTTTTCTGATGTTTTCGGCTAATTTCATATTCAAGGCTATCTTACATCCTGTAATGTTGACTATTCCCAAATTTAGGATATAATTGTCTTTCTGTAACAAGTATGACACAAGATACTCTTAAAAATCTCCTACCTAAGTTTATAGAGTCTTTGAAGGCTAAAAAGCGTTCTCCGGCAACGGTGTTGGCCTATAGAAGCGACTTATCTCAGCTCGTGGATTTCTTAATCAAAAGAGAAAAAGTTCTTCCTGACCAGGTTCAAGGTTCCGATCTTGATAGCTTCCGTGACACTTTACTTGCCGATAAATACACACCAAAATCAGTTTCCAGGAAGCTAAATGCCGTAAAAACCTTCTTTAGATGGATGATTTCCGAAAATGTCATGGCAAATGACCCAAGCTCATCTGTCGCCCATCCTAAAATCGAAAATACCCTTCCCAAGTTCCTTTCCCAGCTTGAATATAGAGCGTTGAGGGATGTGGTGAGGAGCGATGTCAGGATCGCCGCCATAGTTGAGCTTATCCTTCAAACCGGACTTAGAATTTCAGAGGTTGCGGCCTTAAAAACTGCAAACGTCAAGGAAATTGAACTTATGGTTGAGGCTTATGCCACACAAGCCGAAAGAAATGTTCCTTTGAACAAGTTTGCCAAAGAAGCTTTGAATCTTTATATGGGTGCACGACCCAAAGTTGAGGCGGAATATGTATTTATCAGTAAGAATGGGAAACCACTGGCTGTAAGAAATATCAGGGCTTCAATTGCCAGATATATGCAAAAAGCAGATATTCCTAGCTATTCAGTAAATGATTTGAGAACTACTTTTATAGTAGAAAACCTCAAATCCGGAGTTGATTTGGTTCTTCTTTCTCAGGTTTCAGGGCACAAAAGACTTTCAACCACTGAAAGATATCTTGAACTTGCCCAGATAACTGAGCCTGGCAAAAAGCAGGTCCTCATCGAGCTTTAAATTCATCTCCCCTCTGATATAATACGACTTAAGATTGGGTCCGTCGTTCAATGGTAGGACACGACTCTTATAAAGTCGATGCGATGGTTCGATTCCATCCGGACCCACTAAGGACTTTGACACGCCGTAGGCGTGATAAAGTCGATGCGATGGTTCGATTCCATCCGGACCCACCACTTATTTCTTTTTGAAGGCTTGGGGCATTTCTTCCCAATCACGGTGTTTTCTGACTTTCAAATTCTTTTTCCAGATCGCCTCTAGTGCCGAAACGTCAACTTTAAGCTCACGAGCAAGTCCTAAAAACCCAACCATGTCTTTAGGGAAACAGGCGCCTCCAAATCCGACGTCGCCATCCGGACCGGGCACTCCCAAATGAGTTCCAATTCGTGGGTCCGCCTCAACTGCATCTTTGGCTTCCTGATAATTTATCCCTGCTTTTTGGGCGACTTCGTAAAATTCATTTGCCAAAAGAACTTTTGAGGCAAGAATAAGATTACTCATATATTTTGTTAACTCTGCACTCCCCGATTCGACTATAAAATAAGATTGGTCTTTGGGAAGGATTGTTTCGTAAAGTTTCTTAACCTTCTCCCCCACATCTTGACTCTGGCATCCGATAACGGTTCTAAACGGTTTCATAAAATCTGCTTTGGCATTCTTTTGGGTTAGAAACTCCGGGTTCATTACAAAATTAACTTCCGGATACTTGTCACTCATTTTTTTGATAGTTCCCGGAATTGAGGTTGATTTGATAATGAGAATTTTGTCTGTTCCTTTGATTTTTGGCGCAATTTCGTCGATAACACCTTCGACAATGCTCATATCCATGCCACTATAATCCTCAAAAATGGGTGTCGGAACTGCAATAAAAATGAAGTCGCTTTTATCAATTACTTCGGTAAGTGTATTAGGACTTTCTTTGAATTTGTCATACCAGAAGATCTTGTTTTCAGGGTTGGTACGAAAACCCTCGCCGGTTGCGGCGCCAACATAACCATAGCCAATAACTCCGACAGCGAAGCCGGAATTCTTATTCATATTTCGATAAGTAGTATAGCAGGAGTTTATAGTTTTGCGCGACGGGTAATCTCGGCCTCGACAAGTTTTTCGTCGCGGCCATATTTTAGCCTGCTCATTTCTTTGATTATTTCGGCGATACGATCACTCTTTGTTGCCTCAAGTTTGGCTATATCTTTAGTTAAGTCCATTGAAAATGGAGGAACTGGTTCATTGTTCACGATTGTTTTGGCAAAAGCGTGATAACGCTCAACATTTAGAAGATCATCCTCTCCAAAAACAGGTGCAAATTCGTGTGCTAAATAATTAGCATCAGAAACTCCAACACGGAAGGAGATAATTGTTCCGACGTTTCCAAAAACTGCATTTTTAACTTCCTCTTCAACTTGCCCGATGAATTGGTTAGCAACACAAAGACCAAGGCGGTATTTTCTGGCCTCAGAAAGGATTACAGCAAAATCGGGAGTCGCAAAATTCTGGAACTCGTCTACATAAAAATAGAAATCTTTTCTCTCACTCATCGGCATATCCACCCTACTCATAGCCGCCATAAGAACTCGCGGAACCAGAATAAGACCTAAAAAGTTTGAATTTTCTTCACCCAAACTTCCTTTGGCAAGATTAATAAGAAGAATTTTACCTTCATCCATAACGCGTCTTAGATCGAAAGAACTTTGGGATTGGCCTATTATATTTCTAATTAATTTATTGGTGACGAAACGACCAAATTTTGAAGTGATGTAATCCAAAACCTCGGACTTATGAAAGTCTGAAGTTTGAGCAATCTGGTCTGTCCAGTATCTCCTAATGATCGGGTCTTGAACTTTTGGAAGAAGTTCCTGAACAAACTTGGCATCGGTCAAAATCCTCATAATTTCAACAAAGGTTGAACCCGGCTCATACATTGCAGTAAGCATGGCATTTCTGACTGCATGTTCAAATCTCGGACCAACGATTCCAGTTTTATATGGGTCAAAAAGTTTATACATCATGTTAATCACCGCAGTTGCCGCAAAATGCTTTTCGTCTTCGGTTCTTGCCTCAAGAAGATTTAATCCTAACGGGCGTTCGGTATCACTTGGATTGAAATAAATTACGTCCTCGGCTCGCTCCGGCGGAATTAGTTTTAGAATATCTTCGATTGCATCTCCATGAGGATCCATAAAACAAACCCCCTTGCCTTCTTTTATATCCTGAAGAATCATGTCTTTGAGAAGTTCCGATTTACCAGTACCGGTTTTACCTATTACATAAACGTGGCGCATACGATCTTCATTACCTAAATAAACTTGACGCTTAATTCCACGATAATTACTTACCCCCAAATAAAGTCCTTCATTGGGAATTTGAGCAGGAGCGGGCGCGGTTTTACTGTTCAGCCAAAAAATATGAGGGGTTGTAATTTGTTTATTCGGGAAATGAAAAATTGTTGCCAACTCTTCTGAATTAAGGATTGATACATGATTTCCAAAAACATTAAACATCGGCTGGTAGCGATAAAGAAAATCTTCCATGAACGCGCCTTTTCTATTAATTTTGCGGCTTTTTAGGCTATTTAAATCTCCAGCAAACTGAGAAAATGCAGTTCCCAGATTTGTTACATGGCTTTTTGCGGCATCGTCAGAGTCTGAAACCGCAACTATACGGATTGAGGTTTCAAATCCCGGTTTGGCAATTTTATTTTCAACCGCTTCCAAAGTTTTTGCCGGCGTGGAATATTTGGCTTTTTCTGGATCACTCTCCTGTTTTTTGGTATCACTAATAAATTTACCGCCTTCTTTTTGCCAATCGCTTTCAGCCGGGCTAATTAAAACCTGAATTGCAGCGGCCTCACCCGGACCCATTTTCGCAAGTGCAGAAGTAATCGAACTCATTGGGTCAGTGGGCAAATCTTTAAAAGTTTTAATTGGGTAGAAATTGGCTTTTCCTAATTGAAAAGATTTGTAAGCAACTCTGCCTTTTTCAGGGAAAATATTATATTCATCAACCTCTAAAATTTCGGCGTCAGAATAGGCACCGTTGACGGTTTTTTCAACTAAATCCTTGAGCCTTTTCGGGCACCAAACATAAAATTTAATATCCTCCTGCTTGGCCACAATTTCAAAAGAGATCACTGGTTGAATTGCAAATTTCTGCTTCCATCCACCTTTTTTCATAGAGTAGAGAGAAGAAAAAAGCTGGTCCATAACATCAACTTTTAGTTCGTTATTCCTCGGGAGCGCAACCTGAAGAAGTACTGAATCGATTGAAGCCTCTTCTCTATCTCTGTTTTTAAAAAGAATTAAACCTATATATCCGGCAATGGCTAAGATAAATACGGTTAAACCAACCGAAATTAATGTAAAAAGTATTGAAGCGATATTTATTGAACTTATTAAATCCATTATTTTGTGCCTCCTCCAACAATCTGCCAACCGAAATGCATTGCCTTTTTAATAATTCTGAGCCAGAAAGCTCCAAGCCAGGTTACCGATGATGATGTATTCCCCTTTGACCAGGAAAGAAGTGATGTATCATCCACCGGAGGTGTTATTGTAATAACTTGAGCAGGCGTCGTCTGAACCAGCGGCATTCCATCATCCGACTTAACTTGGGCTTTGAAATTTTTCTGAACCACCTTTATTCCGCTTGATTGCAAAGTCTCAGGAACAATAAATTCTTCTTTTCTTTCCTGTACTTCTTGTACCCCAGGTCTTGGAACTTCAGGTGTGGCAGCCATACAGATTCATTTTACCATTTGCAGAAGCATCGGCAAATGGCCAAGCTCTGCTTACATTTTCCATTTATTTTGAAGTCCTCCAGAACTTTTCTTTGTATCCATTCTTGTGATTTTCAGATCGTCCTAGCATAAAAAGATAATCTGAAAGCCGATTCATATAAACCAGAATTGCTTCAGGAACTTTTTGTTCCTTCGCAAACTCAACCAATGATCTTTCGGCTCGGCGACACAGAGCTCTGGCAAAAAAAATTTGAGCGGCACGCGGTGTTCCTCCATAATAAATAAAATTCTTTTGCACGGGTAATTCCCCTTCCCACTTGTCGATTTGTTTTTCCAGTTTTTTTGTCTTGGTTCTATTAAATCGGAGTTTGCTTCCGGCGAGAATTGAATTAATTGTAAATAAATTTCCTTGGACTTCTAGCGTATCCCCCACAATCCCCAGGAAAGAATTTAGTTCATCAATAGCCCCGATTGCCGCAATCTTACACGAAGTTTTAGAAATTTTTATTAATTCCCCGCTTTTTTTGTCGAAGACTTTGGTTTCTCCCTTATCGCCTGTTTTTGTATATATTGCCATGAGGCATTATACATCAGCATTCCGAGTGGCCGCAGACATGACACTTAGCACAACCTTCTTCATAAACCAAAGCGGAAGAGCCGCAGCTCGGACAAATGTCACCTGCTTTGTTGAGAATTTGAGCTGGAGCTACGACTTGGTCAGAAACTGAATCCGCCATAATAGTAGCTCCGGCTTGCAAAGTAGGATTGAAACCAAAATGTAATGAAAGTGCTTTTGCAACCGCATCCGGAAGTGACCTAATTTTATTTGGCCCAAATCCTACCGAACGCCCTCCTCCAATTCCTCTAAGTTGTTCCATTATTTCGCGTGCTCTCTCAAGAGCGGGTTTATGATTTCCAAATCTTAAGGTGGTTGAAATCATTCTTCCCAGGGCTTCGGCGAGGGCAGCAACTTCACTTCCCGCCTTACCGATTGTTATAAAGACTTCAAATGGGTTTCCCGAGGTATCCTGATTCACGGTGATAAAAGCAACCCCAAGAGGAGTCGGAATTCTATATGTAGCCCCATCAACACGAAGAGGTCTTTCCATTGAAAATGTTTCTTCAACTTTTTTGGGAGCATCATCTACTTTGGAAAGAACACCGGTCCTACTTCCATCTCTAAAATAAGTAATCCCTTTGCAACCAAGTTCATAGGCAAGTCTGTAAAGTTTTTTAACGTCATCTGCTGTATGGGAATTGGGAGCGTTTACAGTTTTACTGATTGAAGAATCTGTTAAATTTTGAATTGTTGCCTGAACTCGGACATGATCTTCGGGGGTAAGGGCACTTGCACTTACAAAATAATCAGGAACTTTACCGTTAGGATTTTCTTTAAGCCATTCGTCATATAGCGGATGATTAACTATATGCTCCCCAGTTCTGTCGTTTCTTCTATAAGAGAATTCGTAAACGGGTTCAATTCCTGAAGAAACTCCGGCGAGAAGTGAGATTGTTCCGGTAGGGGCTTGGGTAAGAATTATTGCATTTCTTATACCATGATTTGCAATTAAATTTTTAATTTTTTCCGGAAGTTTTTGAATGAAGGCACCCTTGAGATACTTTTCTTTATCAAACGCGCCGAACGAACCTTTTTCTTTCGATAAAAGTGCGGACGTTTCGTAAGCGTTGTTTCTGATGGTTTCGTATATTTTTTCAATTACCGGAATCGAATCCTCACTTCCGTATTTAATTCCCATTTTAATTAAGGAGTCAGCAAGACCCAATGTTCCTAAACCCGTTCTCCTGATATTTAGTTGGGCCTTTTTATTTTGTTCATAAAAATAATAATTGGCGTCCACTACATTATCCAAAAATCTTGTTGCAATTCTCGCGTGTTCTCCTAGAGATTCATAATCCATAACCCCGTCTTTAACAAAAGCTGAAAGATTCAAATGCCCCAAATTGCAAACTCCCCAGGCGCCAAGTCCTTGTTCGCCACAAGGGTTGGTCGCGATAATTTTTTCAAAATACCAGGTGTTACTTAATTTATTGTATCTATCAATAAATACGACTCCCGGTTCTGCAGATTTCCAAGCCGCATCAGCAATCATGTCCCAGATTTCTTTTGCCTTAACAGTTTTATGGGTAATTACGGGGTAACCTTTCTTTTTCCAATTTTCGAGGTCTCCATCCCACTCGTCATCATATTTGTAAAAAGAATTGTCAGGAAAAACCAAATCCCAATCGCTGTCTTTTGCAACAGCATCCATAAATGCATCTGATACACAAACTGAAAGATTAGCCCCGGGGATTTTGGTCAGATCCTGCTTAACTGTAATAAATTCAATTACGTCAGGGTGCCAATCGTTTATCATGAGCATCAAAGCCCCGCGACGGCTTCCGCCTTGCTGAATGACGTCATGATTTGCAGTTGAATAAAGGGCCGCCCAATTTACAGGGCCTGATGAAGTTCCATTAACTTTTTTAACACGGGTGCCTCTTGGTCTTAATGAAGAAAGGTTGACTCCCACTCCTCCACCTCTTGCCTGAATCTCAACTGTCATTGTAATATTTTCCATAATTCCACCGCGGGAATCTTTGGGCGAAGGAATGACATAACAATTGTAATAGGTTACCTGATAAGGGGTTCCCGCTCCGGAAAGAATTCGTCCTGCAGGAACAAATTTAAAGTCCGACATGGCTTTATAGAATTTTTCCTCCCACTCTTTTCTAATTCCAATTTTTTCTTGTTGAGAAATTCCCCAGGCAACTCTTTTCCACATCTGCTCTGGATATTCCTCAAGAGCTTTTCCCTCCTCGTCTTTCAGAGAATATCTGTCCAAAAAGACATCGCGTCTAATTCCCTCAAGTAAAGTCGGGTTTTCTGGAGCTTTAAATACAAAGTCTGCGTTTGTCATCGGTTTTTTACTTTTTCCGTTTGTATATTTTTTTGTTTTTTTGATTGTTTGTAGTTCCATATTTTAGATATATTCAAGCTTTGCTTATCTTTCAATAGCTTTTTCAAAATCGCTCAGATCCTCAAATTCCAAATAAACACTGGCGAATCTTAACCAGGCGACTTTATCTAATTTCTTTAATCTTTTTAAAATTGCGTTTCCTACAACTCTACTTGCCACCTCCGCCTCCTCTTTTCTTAACATCTCTCGCTCAATATCTTCGGTCACTTCTTCTACCTGACCCATTGAAACCGGTCTTTTAAGAACTGCCCTTAAGATTCCCCTTTTAATTTTTTCTTTATCAAAAGGTTCTCGTCTTCCGTCTTTTTTAATGACCCAGAGAAAATTTCCTTTTACCTTCTCGAATGTTGTAAATCTTTTTCCACATCTAGCGCATTCTCTTCGCCTTCTGATCGCCCCTCCCTCGTCAACAGTACGAGATTCTAAAACTCCTGTGTCGGAGGCATTGCAAAATGGACATTTCATATTAAAAAAGGGCAAGACTTTCTTTCACGAATGGAAACAAAACACACTAGATATAGTAATGTTTCATATATTGAAGTACTACCTGTGTACAGTCAACTATTAATAATTAGAGCAAAACATATCACCCTACGCTTGAGTTATGGCTGTCTTTTTTGAAATTATTTTGCTCGCGGGGATTAATGCGGAAAATGAATAAAAATTGATGATGGAATTAGTTCAAAAAAATGGAGCGTTTCACTTATTATTGGCCGTCAAATGGGTTCATTGGCAATGGCTGCCCTTTATCGTTTAAACCGTCACGGGCTGCTTTATAGCTATTTTTTGAGTAATCCTCCAACTTAACTATCGTCGGTTTGGCATCCTCCGGAACAAAAGGTAGGATTTCCTGTTCAATCATTTGCCTATGTTTTAGGGAGGCTGTTGCAAGAGTTGTCAAGAAACTTGAGGTATCGTAACCCTGGGATCTTGCAATCCTCTCTTCACTTACTGCAATCTCCAAATATTTCTCGCCTTTTGAAAGTGTTGTTAATGCCAAATCCGGTTTATTGTTTTGAAGAAGAATTATACTTGCCGATAGACGTTTATCAGAAAATAGAAGTGCGAGCTGGGCTTTCTTAAGTGGATTTGTCGTTATGTTATACCAGACAATATCGCGTGCTGCCTTTAAGCTCCAAAAAGGACTATCAGGCAAGATTCTCCCCGGGAAAGACAGAAGATAATTTACTTCGTCAGATTTTGGAAATCCTTCCCCAGTTGGAGATGGTGTGGAAAAGTCTGATGGGGCGAGAGCGAAGGAGACGGCTGCAGTTCTCATAACTGAAACGGCTAAAACTGAGAATGCTAGGATAAAAGCGAAGGTTCCGAGCAAGTATTTTTTTAACATCCAGTAGAGTAATGGTAATTCTGTACTCAGATATTGTCAAATGAGTAAATATATTATCTGAAGAGAATAATCGGCCATTCCCAAAGTACATGAAGAAGAATTGAGCCCCAAATATTTTGGGTTCGGGCAAAAATAAATGCTGATCCAAACCCAAAAACTGCAGTTATTAATAGATAAACAATCCCCTGTGGGATGGTGTAGCCCCAAATGAAAAATGCGATCGGAACATGTATAGCCGTCCAAAGAATTGTTTGAACAAGGTTTGCACTGAATTCGTTTTTTAGAGCAAACCTAAGCCTGTTAAAAACATATCCGCGAAACGCAGTTTCTTCTGAAAATGCGGTGGCAAAAGAAAGACCAAGTGAGAGTGCAAGTGATGTTGTACCAATGTTTGCACCAAAATTAAGATGCCCGTATTTTAGAAAATTTGTGAGGAGGCCTTCAAGAACAAAAACGGCACCAAGCCCTATTGAAAGGTAAATTGAAGGAAAGAAATTTTTAAAAGTGAAGCCCAAAGTCGAGAGACCAAAACCTTCTTTTTTTATAACTAAAAAATATATTGGCAAAAGCCAAAGTATTGGTTTAACAAAAAGTTCCTCAATTTCATTGGGAAGTTGAAATTCAAAACGGTAGAAAGACCAAATTACCAGAAGATATGCACTATATATAGTAACGTTTTTCACTACCGAGACTCTGCTTAAAGTTTTACTCATCCTCTATTTATAATCTACTATTTTTGGAAGATTTTCAATTATGTTAGCCTGCATTCTTTGAAAGATTGGTCTATTGCTGCAATTATCATCTCTATTCTTTGTCCCGCCTCAGGTAGAGTAAGAACATTTTTCTCGTTCGGAAACCAATGAAAAGTTAAATTACGGGAAAGTTTCCAGGCGTTCCAAAGATTGTCAGCAAGCGCCTGTCCTTGGCAATAATGAACTATTTTATCGTAAACTCCTTCCTTCATTAGGTCCCTGGGAAGCGACGGATTAAGTGCTTTACCAATTCTAAAATGTTTGCCGTAATAATCCTCTTGAGTAATAAACTTAAGATCGAAAAACATTTTTTTCAAAAAACCTTCATAGGCTTTTGCAGCAGGAAAAACAACGAAAGAATAATCATCAAACATTTTTTTGCCACCTGGAAGATCCGCTCCCCAACCTTTAACCTCGCCATAAATAAAATCTGAAGTCTTTAGAAGTTTCTGTAAATCCTCACCCAAATAGCTCCACCAGATTTTCGCCTCAAGTTGCTCCAACGTTTCCATTTGATTTATTGTATCAAAAAAATTGAGGCCTAGTTGAGGTATAATAATGGTGGTGTTTAAGAATATCTTCGAAAAAATAAAAGGAAAGCTCATGACAAGACGTGGTATAAAAGCGTTTGTTTTTTTTGGTCTATTTATTGGCGTCGGACTTTATTTATTCTGGGGAATCCCTTTACCCACCCAACTCGCCGCCGACAACCTTCCAGTTTCCACTAAGATTTTTGATAGAAACGGAAAGTTAATTTATGAAATTTATACAGACAAAAAGAGAACTCCTATTTCCCTTTCGGAAATGCCTACTGACTTAAAAAACGCAACAATTTCTATAGAAGATAAAAATTTTTACACAGACCAAGGATTTTCTGTCACAGGAATTCTCCGGGCAGTTTTTAGCACAATTTTCAAACATCAAGTCCAAGGTGGTTCAACAATCACACAACAACTTGTTAAAAATGCACTTCTTACAAATGAGCGAACAATTAGGAGAAAGGCCCAGGAGGTAGTTCTTACTATAATCGCCGAAGGAGTTTATACCAAAAATCAGATTCTTGAGATGTATTTAAACACAATTCCTTATGGAGGAACTGCATATGGAATTGAATCTGCAAGCGAAACCTATTTTGGAAAACCCGCAAAGGACTTGGACCTTGCCGAATCGGCACTTCTGTCAGGTCTTCCACAGGCGCCATCAACTTATTCCCCATTCGGAGCACACCCCGAACTTGCTAAATCTCGTCAAGAAGAAGTCCTAAAACAAATGATTGCAAATAAGTATATTAACCAGTCCCAATCAGATACGGCTGACCGCGAGCCTTTAAACTATGCAAATATAAAACCTCCGGCGGCTCCCCACTTTGCGCTTTGGATAAAGGGACAGCTTGCTGAAAAATATGGAGATAAAACTGTTGAACAAGGAGGCCTTCGGGTTTATACGACACTTGACTTGGATATTCAAAATTTGGCCCAACAAGCAGTTGCATCAGAAGTTGCCAAACTTAAAAAACAGCGTGTAGGTAATGGCGCTCTGATTGCAACACTTCCTGGAACGGGAGAAATCTTGGCAATGGTTGGTTCCAAAGATTATTTTGCCGGTGACACTGATGGAAAAGTTAATGTAACTCTTGCTCAAAGGCAACCTGGAAGTTCAATTAAACCCTTGAATTATGCACTTGCCCTGAAAGACAAAAAGATTACTCCTGCTACAGCTTTTGCCGATATTCCCACATGTTTCAATGTCGCGGGACAGGCCCCGTATTGCCCGGTAAATTATGACGGAACTTTCCACGGACTTGTTCAAGTCCGTTTTTCCCTGGGAAATTCTTACAATATTCCAGCCGTCAAAGTCTTGGCGCTTAATGGAGTTGAAAACTTTATAAATTTTGCTAGACAATTGGGTATTACCACTTTTTCGGACCCAAGTAATTACGGTCTTTCAATGACTTTAGGTGGGGGGGAAGTTAGACCTTATGACATGGCCGAAGCATATGGAGTTTTTGCGAATCAGGGAATACAAGAACCCCTTATCGCAGTTACAAAAGTAACTGACTGGAAAGGCAAAGTTTTTGAAGAGGAGAATCCTCAAAAAAATGCACTAACCGGACAAAGAGTTTTAGATTCTGATATAACATTTCTCATATCACATATTCTTTATGACAATAATGCCAGAACCGCGGCATTTGGACCTTCGTCTTTCTTGAATGTTAAAGGGCACCCGGAAGTTTCGGTAAAAACTGGTACAACCAATGATAGACGCGATAATTGGACAATCGGCTACACCGCAGACGCAGTTGTAGTTACTTGGGTGGGAAACAATGACAATACTCCTATGAGCGGTGCAGTTTCTGGAATTTCCGGCGCCTCCCCCATTTGGAATAAAGTTATGAAAGCAATTTTAGATAAAGCAGAAAAGGGTGCTTATGACCCAAACATGCAAGGACATGCTTGGCCTAAACAACCGGACACAGTTATTGGAGCAACCGTTTGTGCAGACACCGGAGGCATTCCTCCAAACCCGGACCCAGGGAACCCCGGCTGCCCCACCCGATTCGAATATTTCTTAACTGGAACTCTACCAACTTCATCACTCGTATCAAATCAAGATATCCAATTATTTAACGATACCGGCCAGATGGCGCCGTCATCCGCCGACCCAACTCAAATTCACACCGAAAATAGGCCGGTCTACACTGATCCGGATGGAGCACTTTATTGCCTCAACTGCCCAATCGCGAGTGCCTCGGCAACTATCAGGTACCCACTACGATAAAATCTTATGACATTTTCCGGTCTAGCCGGAAAACGACATGTCAGTATTTCTCGTTATTGAGGTTCAAGAAATACTGTCATAGAATACTCCCATGGCTAAAAAGCTCACCCCATTTAGAGCAGTGGCAGAAGGTTTAGCGATTATCGGCAAACCTTTTTATTTCCTTGTTTCTCGTTTGGTAATAGGGATTATATTTCTTCTTTATGTAGTCGGACGCGGACTTGCCAAAATTAGAGTTCCCAAATTTGGAAAGTTCTTTAAACTTGAAGGCCTAAAAATATCTCTTTTCGAACTGAAAATGCTTTCCAAATTTAAAAAGCTTTTTGTACGAAAAATAACTAGATTCCAAAAACTTAAATTCAAAAAACGTGCAGGGTTTTTGATCACACTTTTTTTGGTTTTATCGTTAGTTTTTTATTTCTATTTCTTTATCGTGAGAACTCTCCCCTCCCCTCGTGGTCTTGAAAGACATGAGCCGGAGGTTTCAACAAAAATTTATGACAGAAATGGCAACTTGCTTTATAAAATATACAAAGACCAAAACAGAACTATAGTTCCTTTGACTCAAATTCCACCTCAGGTAAGATTTGCAACACTGGCGGCGGAGGACGCGGAGTTTTATTCCCATCCAGGTTTTTCAGTGCGCGGGATTTTTAGGGCGCTTACTTCTGATATCCAAACGGGGTCTCTTCAGGGTGGGTCGACCATCACTCAACAACTCGTCAAAAACGTTTTACTTTCACCGGAAAAAACTTTAACAAGAAAAATCAAAGAACTAATTCTTTCTGTCGAAGTTGAAGAAACTTATACCAAGGACCAGATACTCACCATGTATTTAAATGAGGTAAGTTATGGCGGAACCGCATACGGAATAGAGGAAGCAAGTGAATCATATTTTGGTAAAAGTGTCCGGGATTTGGATTTGGCAGAAGCGGCACTTCTTGCAGGCTTGCCAAAAAGTCCGACGGCCTATTCACCTTTTGGGCAAAACCCGATAAGTGCCATTGAAAGACAAAGGGAGGTTTTACATTTGATGTTGATTAATAAATTTATAACCAGTGATGAGGAACAAAAAGCCTTGGACGAAAAATTAACTTTGGTATCAAGTCGAAAAGCTATTAATGCACCCCATTTCGTGATGTATGTACGACAACTTTTAGTAGATAAGTTTGGAGAAGATATGGTTGATAAAGGCGGCCTTGAAGTAACTACTAGTTTAGACCTTCCAGTTCAGGAAATGGCAGAGATGGTAGTAAAAAATGAAGTCGCGAATTTAAAAGGACTAAATGTCGGTAACGGTGCCGCACTCGTAATTAATCCCCAAACCGGAGAAATTCTTGCCATGGTCGGGTCAAAGGATTATTTTGATACTGCATACGACGGACAAGTAAATGTAACTACAAGCCTTCGTCAACCCGGAAGTTCTATCAAAGTCGTTAACTATGCGTATGCTCTTGCTCATGGATATACTCCGGCAACAATAATTAATGATTCTCCAATTACTTATGTTACCCCCGGCACTACCCCTTATTCACCAGTAAATTATGATGGGCAGTTTAGAGGTAATATAACTTTAAGAAGCGCACTTGCCGAGTCTAGAAATATTCCGGCCGTAAAAGTTTTAGCTTCTTACGGAGTTTCCAATATGGTAAATGAAGGAGATAAGATGGGTATTACAACTTGGGGAGAATCCTCAAATTATGGACTATCACTCACTTTAGGAGGAGGAGCGGTAAAAATGGTGGATCTGGCAGACGTTTATGCAAGTATTGCCGACTTCGGCAAAAGGCCAACTCTAATGCCGATCCTCCAAGTTAAAGATTACAAAGGTAAAGTTTTGGAGAAAGATTTGCCAAAAACCGAACAAGTTCTTGATCCCAGAGTTGCCTTTTTGCTTACAGATATATTGAAAGATAATTCAGCAAGAGCTCCAGAATTTGGTTTAAATTCTTACCTCGTTATAAAAGGACATCCTGAAGTTGCAGTCAAAACCGGAACAAGTAATGATTTGAGAGATAATTGGACTGTCGGATTTAATCAAAATTTTCTTGTTGCCACATGGGTTGGAAATAACAACAACTCCCCGATGAGTCATATTGCCTCGGGTGTGACCGGAGCATCCCCTATTTGGAACAAGATAATTTCAACTTTACTTTCAGGACAAACATCGGTCGATTGGAAAATACCAAGCGGTTTAATACATGTTAATTGTTTAGGAAAAGGTGAATGGTTTTTGGAAGACACGATTCCGGGAACTTATTGCAAACAAACTCCTTCTCCCACACCAATATCTGGCAACAAAATCCTGGATTCAGGTGCTACAACTCACAATTAACTTTTAAGCTCCGTATATAGAAGATATGTGGGAAGAATAAAAAGTGCTCCGGCAAGTGTAGTTAATATAGTTCCGACAAAAGGAATAAGACCAAAAACTAATTGTACGAGGAAAGTAAAAATTCCAAAAACAAAAAGCCTCCACACTATTTGCCAGTATTTACCTTTGACAAGATCTCTACTTCTTCGAAGTGAATCTCTGACTCCCAAACCCTCGGTTATATAAACATATTGAGAAAATACAAACCAAACTGCAAATACAAACATAAAAACAAGGCTGGCTAGGGCTCCAAGTATTAAAATAACTTTGATAACTGTAATGGCTATACCAAATGGATTTGCATTAATTGAAGAATTAAGTGGAAACGCAAGTGCAAGAATTCCCCATAAAGCTGAAGAAATAATTAAACCCCCAACTTCAATCAGTCCTGATAGGAAACCGACCAGGAAAAATCCCCAAAGTTTTTTCCATGTGGATCTGAATGTTCCCATAACATCAAGGGGTGCTCCGCCAACTACATTAGCGGTAGCCTTAATCCCAGAAACCAAAACCCAAAAGGAAATAATGAGGTAAACAAATCCGACTACAATAAAGATTATCCAAAAAAGAGGCCCGTACTTAGATAAAAATTGGCCTATCCCCGAAAAATTGAGGTTCTTTGTGCTTATATTATAAAAACTGTTTTGCGCATAGAAGAAAATGGTAAATGGAATAAGAACCGCATAAATCTCCAGAAAATAAATCAAATTTTCTTTTTTAAAAAAGATTGTAAAAGTTTTTTTAATTAGTTCTATCGGCCCGGATAATTTCATAATTATTTCTTCTCTATTATTATAGTTTTTTCTTTGAAGATATTCAAAGAGCTAAAATCAAATTTAGGGATCTGCAAATTTAGATGAGACTGGTTTGAAAAGGCTAAAACAGCAGAAGTTAAAACAGTAATTATAATAATTGTGAGTATTATAAATCTTTCTTTTTTACCCCAAGGCTTGGGAGGTTCTTTTCTTTTCTTTTTATTTTTGGGGGCTAAATCTTTAAATTTTTTACCGAACTTTTTATCCTTTCGTTCCTCTTCCTCGGCGTTTTCAGATTCATCCTCGTAGTCGTCATCTTTTCTATTAAAAAGTGCCATGAGGTCATTTCCTCCTTTTCTCCCAAACACCGGGGTTAACCAGATTCTCAGGTTTTTGCCCCCCAAGAACTGTGAGAATCTGATCAACTGACTGAAGTCCCATTTTGTTTCTTGCCTCCCAGGTGGCACTGGCAATGTGTGGCGTAAGAATTACATTTGGGGCCGCAATAAGCTCAGGAGCAATGGTTGGTTCATTATCGAAAACATCAAGTGCCGCTCCCCCGAGAGTGCCTGATTTTATGGCTTCAACTAACGCTTTTTCTTCAATTACCGGACCACGGGCTGTGTTTACCAAATAAGAACCTTTTTTCATTTTGGAAAATACTTCTGCGTTAATCATGTGGCGAGTTTCATCGGTAAGCGGAACATGTAAAGTTATAAAATCGCTTTGCGCGTAGAGTTCGTTAAGTGTTACAAATTTAACTCCCAAGGCTTTTTCTGCTTCGGGGTCCGGTTCATGTTTATTGTATAGAAGGGTCATGTTATAACCCGCCGCGCGCCTGGCAACCATCGATCCAATTCTCCCAAGTCCGACAATTCCCAAAGTTTTTCCAATCATAGTGTTTCCCAGAAAAAGTCCCGGTTCCCATCCTTTATACCCACCCTTACCGGTAAAATATCCCTCTTGACGGATAAATTCATCCGCCGTTACTATGTGTCTGGCCAGGGCCATAATAAAAACCCAGGTATGTTCAGCAACTGATTCGTTTACTTCATCACTTGGGGTATTTGTAATAACTACTCCTCGGTCGGTTGCGGCTTTAATGTCAATATTGTCAAAACCTACAGCATAATTGGAAACCATTTTTAGTTGCGGGCCGATAGCATCAATCACGTCTCCGTCAACATGGTCGGTAAGTAGTGTTAAAATAACATCAGCTCCCTTAGCTTTTTCCAAAAGTTCTTCTTGTGTCAGAGGTCTATCGAGTTCGGAGATAACAACTTCGTTGCCTGTCTTTAATTTTTCTAAAAAATCACCGGGAATTTTTCTGGTAACGAAGATTTTTGCCATGTTTAAAATTGTACTACGTTTACTCCGCTACTTTTACATCGCTCAAGCCATTCAGGCATATCATCAAATTTTAAAAGACCTTTTTGCGGACCGGTATAACCAATGACCGATGCAGAATTTACAGTTCCCCAAAGAAGAGCCTCCTCAAGGGCTTTTCCATGAATAATTGCAGAAAGTGATGCACTTCCAAACGCGTCGCCCGCTCCGGTTCTTTCATAAGCATCAACCGGGAGAATTCCAACTTTCATAAACTTTCCGTTGACACTGTCGTAGGCAAAACAACCATTGCCGCCGTCCGTAATTACACAGACTTTCGGACCAAGTTTACTTAGGGCAACCAAGAGATCCCGTTCTCGTCCGTCAGATTCACCAAAACTTGTAAGTTTTTCGGCCTCTTCCCTGTTTACATAAATGATGTAAGTCATGGCAACTATTTCTTTAATGGCTTCGTAGCCCTCGCGAAGCTGCCAACTTCCCGGATTAAAAGCCAATTTTATATTTGAATTTTTCTTAAGCCACTCGGTTAAATGATTGTAAAAAGGTCTAAAACTTTCACCCATTGAAGTTAGGTAAACCCAGGGAGTAACAGGAAGAGCAATTGGGAATTCGTAACTTCTTGGGGCGTGGTAAACAAAAATTGTTCTCTCTCCAGAATAATTTATTACTGTTGAATAATTGGACATTGTTTCGGGCTGTTGAATTACATAGGTCATATCCACACCTTCCGACTTCAGTTTCTCAACAATCATATTTCCGACACTGTCATCCCCCAGAGTTAAAACAATTGCGGAATTTATTCCCAATCTTTTTGTTCCAACCGCATTATTGGCGGCATTTCCACCGGTTGAAAATTCAAGATTTTTAACAGGAATTTTGTCTCCATAAGAAAAGGCAATCAAACATTGTTTTTTATCTATAGTACAAAGTGTTTCGCTCTCAAGAGGAGTAAAAAAAGTATCTATTGAAGCATCGCCGATTGAAAGTAAATCAAAGTTGTCCATTTCTTGCTTTTGAAACATTCCTCAATCTGTTCAAAAATATTCTTTGAGCATTGGCTACATTTTCATCCTTTCCACTCCACTCGGCCATTGCTTCTTCTTGCAAGGCTCTTGAGTATGAGAATGAGAGTGGCCAGGGAGCGTCCCCTTTTCTTTTAACGATCTCATTTAAATTCATTGTCGCCTCGTCTGGACTTTGGCCACCAGAAAGAAAAACGATGCCTCCGACTTCTGGTGGTACCGCTTTCTTTAAAGATCTAAGAGTTGCCTCTGCAACTTCTAGAGGTGCGGCTTTCACTGAACTGTTCTTACCGGGAAGAACCATGTTTGTTTTGAGAATTAAATTTTTGAGTCCAACATTCGCCGCCTTGAGCTTTTCAAAAAGAAGTTTCCAAACTTCAACAGAGATTTCGGCACATCGTGTAGTTGTATGATTGCCATCGAGTAAAACTTCCGGTTCGACGATTGGCACAAACCCATTGGCCTGAGAAATTTGAGCAAATTCTGTCATCCTGCTCAAATCTAAATCCAAAAATCCATCTGTTGGAAAAATATCAGTAATCTTAATTGCGGCTCTCCATTTGGTGAATTTAAGACCAAAGGTTGAATATTCTTTTAATCTTGAATCAAGACCGGTGTTGTCTTTTGTGATTTGTTCCTCGGACCCGTTAAATGGTTCAAGACCGTTGTCAACTTTTATTCCGGGGACTATTCCTTTTTCAATAAGGATCTTTTGCAAACCTTGTCGGACGGATTCGTCAAATAAAATTACACCACCTAGAAATTCTTCGATTCCGGGTGTCGTAAAAAGCATTTCTCTATATTTTTTATGGGTTTCCGGAGTTGATGGAATCCCAAGAGTTGTAAACCTTTTTTCTATCGTATGTGTCGACTCATCAGCGGCAAGAAGTCCGCGCCCCTCCGCTAATAGTTTTTTAATTGTTTCTTGCATGGCAGATACAAATCAATTTAACATCTGCGGACCAAGAGAACAAGATTATAAAAGAAGTTAACCAAATATGAATGTGGAACCGGGAATTCTATAGTCAGGATTATCTATTCTTGTCAAACAAATGACTACATTTCCCGCAACCCTGAGCCAGGGAAACTCCTGATTCACCCCGTTTAGATATTGGTCTGTATAATCCTCAAATTCTTTATATGTCCTATCAAGTTGTCCCTTAACAGATCTCTGCCTCCAAGTATCTCCCCAACGAACTTCATCACCTTTTAATTGCCCTTTAAGATCTAAGGCAAATGACTCAGGTGTAGATGAAGGGTTTTCGATGTGATAACCAATATAACTTAAGCCTAATATATCGCTCCATGCATCCCTGTCCATATCGTGTTCCGGTACTGATTTGAAGATGTCACGAATTATTTCTTTTGAATCAATACCCTCAAGATCGTCTACATCAAAACGGCCAACACTTTCTCTCACCAATTCAGAAGTACGGCCAATTAACTCGTTGTTTTGCCCGTCGAATCTTTCCACCATATTATCTGTATCGTAATACTTCCAAAATCAATGTCAAGGTATTGTTCGCAAATGGTATACTTTTGATATGGACCCCGAAACTCCAACTTTAACTCCTGAGGAGATCAATGAAAAAATGGTTTCCCCGATAGCTCCAAAAGATAATCATTGGATAACAATTCTTTCTATGGCCATCTTTGTGCTTTTGTCGTTGGGGGCAGTTACGTTTCTTTATTATCAAAACCAAAATTTAAAGAACTTACTGGCGACTTATCAAACATCTACTCCTTCTCCGACTCCGACCATTACCCCAACCCAAACGGCAAGTGCCAGTGCGTCAATAAAACCCAAATCTACTTGTAAACCCAGACCTGCGTGTTTGGATGCAAACCCCGCCTGTAAAATCGCAGTAACCAACGATATGTGCCCGCCAAGCCCAACACCTTAAATGAAACAAAAAGCCATGCCCGCCGGCAGGAGGGGAGACGCCCAACTTACCATAACCATTATTGTCGTCGTCCTTTTCGTAGTTGGTGCTTATTTTGCCTACAAATATTTTATTCCCCAGCTCCAAAAAGTTGTACCCGAAGCTGGACCTTCAATATCAGCCCAACCAATTGTAAATTTGCCGGTAATTATTGAGCCCAAACTCGGAGCAAAATATGTTAGTCCCCAGGTTGTCCGAGGAACAGTTCCCCCGGGTTGGATGTTTGAAGGGGTCTTCCCGGTAAAACTAACCGATTCTCAACGAAAGATAATAGTTGAAGCACAGGCAAAAGAAGAAGTCCCAGGTTCATGGCAAAGCAATGCCACTTCTTATTTTACGGTAACTTTAACTTTTTCAACCACTGCAAAAACAGGTTTTTTGATTCTAATGAATGATAATCCAAGTGGAGACCCCGCAAACGCAAAAAGCTATGAAGTTCCGGTCAACTTTTGATATTTTCAAAAATCTCAAAAGTTGCGTTCCCCAAAAGTAGTGAGGCGATTAATGGGTCTTGGGAAAATGGGACCCGGGCCAAAACAAAACTTAAAATTCCAATTAAAACTCCATAAATATATTTATTTGCTTCCCCATTTGGAGCTGTCATTGGTTCCGGAAGCATAACTAGGCTAAAAAAAATAAATGCCCCAACACTTAATTGACTTAATGCCAAAGTAATACTTCCTGACCTAATGAAGCTTATCAAAATTACTGTTAACCAAAATGGAACCGTAATTTTCCAATGATGAATATAAATCTGGGAAATATATCCGCAAAGTAAAATGATTGCCCAAAAAGCCAACACATTCAAATTTGGTCCCCACCAACTAACGATGTTTCCAAAAAAGGCACTCACAAAAAGCCCGAACGCAGCAGGATTAAAAACATGATTTCCCCAAGGGCGAATAAATTGTTTTTGTAGAACCGCGAATAATGGTGCCAAAAGAACCAAATAAATTGGAGTGGAAGGCTCTGAAAGAAGAAAAACTATAAAAGCAGTTACAAAACCGGCCGACGGAAAAAAGTTTGGAACTTTTCTAACTCGCCATGCGAGATATTCGATGAGAAGTGTGAATCCGGTGATAATCAAGAAACGAAGAACCAGTTCCGGAGAAAATTTACTGAAAATTGCGATGATACAAACCCCGAGAAGGGCCAGAGCCATGTCAAATTTTGGAATTCTTAAGTTCACATTTAAATTTATCACACTTCCAAATATTGTGTTACAATTTTTGTATGGACCCCCAAACACCAACACCCGAGCCAACTATGATGCCTGTTGAACCATCTACACCTCCGGTAGAACCCGTTAAATCCCCCGGTAATTGGGGTATGAGTTTCTTAATGCTTTTTCTTGGAATCCTACTCGGCGCTGGTGGGCTTTGGGGATACCAGTATTGGTCAGCAAAACAAGTTGCCCCCACCCCATCGCCAGTTGCCACACCAACACCGGAAGAAGCAATATTACCAACACCAAACATAACCGCAATTAATGGTATTTTTACAGACAAAACCGATAAATTTTTATTTAAATACCCAACAAGTCTATCTGTTGTAACTGAAGACATCGCTGGGGTAAGCCCACCATTTACAGGTAATCCGCAATTTATAGTCACTCTAACTGACAATTCATCCATGCCCGGGACCGACGCAGCTTTTAATGGTTTCTCAATTTACTTGATGTCTGATCTTAATGGATTGTCTTTTAAAGATTATTTAAATCAGGAAGTTCAGACCGAAAAAGATAGTCCACGCGGAATAAGTGATACAAAAATTACATATATGACTGTTAATGGTTTACAGGTAGCCTTTATAAATCCCGAATCTTCAGTTAGAAGGTATTTTATAGATTTACCAAATAATAAAGTGATTTCAATTAATGTAATTTATACTACTTCGAAATTTTTAAATACAATTGACCAAATTCTTTCAACTTTTAAATTCACCCAATAAATGGACCCTGAAAATCAAGACCCAATAACCGAACCGGTTGAACAAGTTACCCCTGTTACTCCAACTCCTAAAACAAACTGGGCAACGTCTTTCATCATGCTTCTTGTTGGAATTCTAATTGGAACCGGAGGTCTTTGGGGATATCAGAATTACTTTGCCTCAAATACCCAACCAATTTCTAACTCACAAAAATCTGTGACTAATGTCCAAAATCCAACCCAAACTCCAGATTCAAATCCATTTTCAATTAAAAACTTTTTTGCACAGGGTTACGTCAGTTTTCCAAATCCTGAAAACCCAGAACATGTCTTTTATATCAATACAGACCATTCGTATTATTTTTGGGTACCAAAAACTTGGCAGGTACAAGCAGCTCCAGATTTTATATGGTCGATCTTATTACCTGGAGCGTGTGATGTAAATGAAATATCATGTAATACAAATGACCTTGAACACACAATCGTAATTTCTATGCAGGGCAATAGGTTACAATCACTTTCTTTCGATGAAGTCTTCAATGCAAATAATTCCTCGTATTTTTATTCAAAGCTAATACCAGATAAAAGCGTATCTTTCTTGAAAGTTAAAAATTTTAAGGTGGGTGACTTAGACGCTTCTGAATTTTTAGTTGAAGGTTTCCCTACCGATACTCGAGATGAAGCTCAAGTTAAAAAATACGGGAAAATTTTCCCTTGCCACAAAGAGGTCGCCATTAAAAATAGTGACAATTATATTAAAGACAATATTGATGTAATTGAGATTTTTGACGCGGTAAACCCTAAGGCACCCCAAAACTGTATGGATTATTTAAAAAATTTACCAGCAACACCGTTAGATACTTTACTTAAAAGTCTTAAATTCCTGGTTCAATATAAAGTGGGATATTGAAGCGTAAGAGTTAACTATTTTTCCTCCCAATAACTTTTTTAACTGCTTCGACAATGTGGTGAGATTTCATTCCATATTTTTCTAAAAGTTCATCGGGTTGGCCTGATTCTCCAAAACTATCCGGCATACCAATAAATTCCTGTGGGGTCGGAAGATTTTTTGATAGAAGTTCTGCAACCGCTCCCCCAAGTCCCCCGGTAATTTGTGCCTCTTCAACCGTTACAACTGCACCGGATTTTTTGACGGATGAGATGATTGTTCGTTCGTTCAGGGGTTTAATTGTTGCAGAATTTATTACTTCTACTTCAATTTCTGACTTTTTAAGTTCCTTGGCAGCGACTAAAGCTTCAAAGAGTAATGGACCGGCGGCGATAATTGTAACCTGCGGGCTTTTTGATTCCCAGAAAACTTCTGCCTTTCCAATTTCAAAAGGAGTCTCCTCCGTTGTTATTACCGGGGTTTTTTCGCGAGCAAATCTAAGATAAGTTGGCTTACCGTTTTTTGCTGCAGCGATAGTTGCCTTTTTTGCTTCGATTGCATCACATGGATAAATTACAATCATATTCGGCATTGCCCGCATTAAAGCAATATCTTCAAGCATTTGGTGAGTGGCCCCGTCCGGCCCAACAGAAACTCCGGCATGAGCACCTGCTATTTTTACAGGAACATCATTTAGAGCAATTGTTGTTCTAATTTGCTCCCAATTTCTTCCCGGGGAAAAAGCCGCGTAGGAAGAAATGAACGGAATTTTTCCGTAATTCGCCATTCCGGCAGCAACCGTCGCCATCGCCTGCTCAGCAACTCCTACTTCAATAAATCTTAATGGGTATGCCTCCTTAAAAAGATTCGATCTTGTTGATTCTGTAAGATCTGCACAAAGAACCACAACATTTTCATCTTTCTCCCCCGCCTCTACAAGCCCTTCTCCATATCCCTGACGCGTCGGCTGGATTTCGACATCTTTATCAAAAAGTTTTGGATTAAGGTTATTCATGTTCTGATTTGATCCTCCCTCCCAATGTTCTTAGCTCGTGTAATGCTTTTTTGGCTTCTTCCGGATTAGGTGGCTTTCCATGCCATTCAAATTTATTTTCCATGAAGCTTACCCCTTTGCCCGGAATTGTATGGGCAATAATTACTGTCGGGCCCTTTTCCCATTCTTTTGCTTTTTGGGTAGCACCAATGATTTCCTCGAAATTGTGTCCATCTATGTCCATTACGTTCCAATTAAAAGCTTTGTATTTTTCAATCATGGGCTCAAGTGGCATCACATCCTCTGTAAATCCATCGATTTGAATGAAATTTCTGTCTACTATCACGGTTAAGTTTGAAAGTTGATATTTGGCGGCAAAATCAACTGCTTCCCAATGATTCCCCTCTTCGTGTTCGCCATCGCTGGTTATGCAATAAACTCGGAACTTTCTTCCGTCCATTTTGGCTGCATAGGCATAGCCTGAGGCCTGGGCAAGACCGGATCCGAGTGGACCGGATGTTGTTTCTACCCCGGGCAAACGTTTTCTTTCCGGGTGCCCTTGAAGCCTAGTTCCTAATTTTCGAAGTGTAAGGAGTTCTGAAACCGGAAAGTAGCCCGCCTCAGCCATGGTCGCATAACGAACCGGGCAAATGTGCCCGTTTGATAGGATCAATCGGTCGCGTTCACTCCATTTTAGGTCGTTGGGTTTATGGTTTAATATCTCAAAATAGAGAGCGGTAAAAATATCTGCCATTCCAAGAGGCCCCGCTGAGTGCCCACTTCCTGCTTCTACCAGTTCGCGAATTATATCTTCACGGATATTGTTGGCAATAGTTTCAAGTTCTTGGACAGTATGTTTCATGGATAAATTATCTCATTTTGATTTGGAACGGACTCTCCTCTTTACTTGCACCATCTTTAAACTTAAGTGCTTCCTCAAAAATTTGTAAGGCGCTATAAGCTTCTTCAGGTGACTGAACCACTCTAAAAACTTCAAGTTCTTCAGGGCGGGTTCTCATGTTTTCAGTAAAAGCCTTGATGATATTGTTCCAAAATTCTCCATATAAAATGAGCGGTTTATGGTGTCCAAAATAAAGCCGGGCAAGTCCCCATGCCATTCCAAATTCGGAAATGGTACCGGTTCCGCCTCTAAAAATTACATAAGCATCTCCCATTTCAAGAAGTTTTAGAGTTCTCTCCAAATAGTTTTTCGTTTTTATTTCAATATCAAAAGGATTATTTTTATCTCGTCCCTCGTAGTTGGCCACATCTCTGGGATAAAAAGTAACTCCAACTGCGGTGCCTCCGGCCGCCTTTGCACCTTCTGATACAGCTCTCATCGTTCCGGGACCACCTCCGTTTATGGCGACATAACCTTTACTAGTTAATAATTTTGAAACTGCAAACGCTTCTTGGAATAAAGGGTCTCCCGGCATTGCGTCTGCAAAACCAAAATATGATATTTGTCTGATTTTTTTATCCAATAAATCTTGCGGCATAATTATTTAGCGGCCAGTTCCAATTTTTTAATATTATCAGCGATACTGCCTTGAAACAACCTTGCTCCAATTACAACTTCATCAGCACCGGCCAAATGTGTTTCGTCGATTACGTCTTCAGTTTCTCCTCCATCAACACAAATTTTGAAAGGCGTGCCTTCTTTTGATCTAATTTCATCGAGTTCCCTGATTTTTTCAAGAACACGTTTATCAAACTTTTGGCCTCCCCAACCTGCCTTAACTGCCATTAGAAGTACAACATCCACGTTTGCCAAAACGTCTGAATCCAGCCTTGATATCGGAGTTGTGAGGTCAACCGCAAGGCCAACATAAAGCCCTGTTTCTGCAACCTTGCCCACAAAATCCATTTGAGAGGCCATCATTTCGATTTGACCTATGATTCGGTCTGCCCCGACATTTGCACACTTTTCTACCCAACTAATCGGTTCTTTGACCATTAAATGAAAATCTAAACTCAAATTCGTTTCAACTCCAAGCATATTGGCCGGGTCTACCGTTTTATTGTTAACAAACTGGCCATCGATTACATCTATTTGAACTCTTTTTATGTTTGCGGCATTTACCGTAACTGCCTCATCGATCTGGCTCAATTTTTGCTCAAGAGCCGTAACATTGTCAGTTAAAATTGCAGGAATGATGTCAATCATTTTGATTTTGCCTCCAAGTATTTCTGTAGCGCTTCTCTCTGGTCAAATTCGACATGAATTTCATTTCGTTGGCCTTGAGTAAAAGCCACTGCCTCATCAACACTTTTTCCCTGGTAGCGAATTAAATAAGCGGCGATAAGGGTTGGGCTTCTGCCATGTCCATTTTTACAGTGAACATAAACTGCACGGCCATTAAGAAGGGCCTCATCGATAACAGATGTACCAATATCAAATTGGTCGGTAGTTGGAACCCCGCCATCAGGAACTGGAAGCCAAACATAACTTTCAATGTTTGTCGGAGGAAGTTCATTTTCTTCTTTGCTTAAATTTATTTCGACAAAAATTCCAAGCTTTGCAAATTCGGACGAGTGAAGAAGGCAAACGCCACCCTGACAAAAATCAGAACCTAAATAAAGGTTTTCTAAAACTTTAGAATAATTAAACTGATGCTCATCATTCCTTCCTTTTGGGGTATCGTCAGGCATTTTGCATAAAAGATTTAGACATTTGACTTAAATGATAAACTAATCGGGTCTGTTGGTGCTTTTGAGGATTCAAGAGTCCTACCGACTCTAATCACCTGTTCGACTAGTCTATTGGCATATCCCCATTCGTTGTCATACCAAGCAAAGACTTTGATGAGATTTCCCGCAACAACTTGCGTTAAAGACAAATCTACAATTGCGCTTTCACTTCTTCCGATGATATCGCTTGAGACCAAAGGTTCCTCAGTTATGGCAATTATGCCCTTATATAGGGGGTTTTCCACCGCTTCTTTAAATGCATTATTTACCTCCTCAACAGTGACATTTTTCTTAAGAACAATTGCAAAGTCAGTAATTGACCCGGTTGTTGTTGGAACCCTTAAACTCACTCCATCAAATAGTCCCTTTAGTTCCGGTATTGTTTCTGTTGTAGAAATTGCAGCTCCTGTACTTGTGGGGATAATATTTTGTGCGGCTGCTCTTGCGCGCCTTAAGTCTTTATGAGACGCATCCTGTAAATTCTGGTCATCGGTGTAACTATGAATTGTCGTCATCAGAGCCTTTTCAATTCCAAATTTTGAATGAAGAACTGAGGCAACAGGAGCAACGCAGTTTGTGGTGCAGGATGAATTAGAAAGAACTTGAGGAAGCTGATCCTTCTCATTTACTCCAATAATATAAGTTTCGACATTTCCCCCTTTAACCGGAGCCGATATGACAACTTTTTTAGCACCCCCAATTGCATGCTTCATTGCATCCTCTTTTTTGGTAAAAGCACCTGTGGATTCTATGACAACGTCCACTCCATATTTTCCCCAGGGAATTTTGGCAGGATCACGCTGAGCCAGAACAGGAACTTTTATATTTCTCTCAGGAATCATCAAGTTTCCAATGAGCGGATCGCTATCCGTTATTTCTTTTGGATCCCTTAATTCTTCATTCTTAACTCTTAATTCGAATTGCCGATACATCGTGTCGTAATTGGTTAGATGTGCCCATCCTGAAGTCGGCATACTCCCCGAAGTATTGATTGCCGCAAACTGAATCTCCGAAGCATGTTTTAGAAGTCCAATACGAAATGCGATTCTTCCTATTCGACCAAATCCGTTAATTCCTATTTTGACCATACATTCATAATACCATCCTCAAAAAAAATCCCAAAGCCCGATCTGTTTTTGAGACCAGGCTTTTGGAATTAATCAAAGATTAATAAATTTAATCTTTATTTCTTTTTCTTCTTTCCCATTAGCATTGCGTATGCTCCCCAAAGACCGGAAAGGCCAACAAGTGCATAAACAAGCATGACCAACCATGGCCAAGCACCAAGCAAGCTTCCAACTAAATCAAATTTTAGAACAGCCATGAAGCCTACCTCTACTGCGCCAAGTACTACCAACCATTTTGAGACAGTTTTTAATTTCATTATTACTCACCTTCTCTCTACTCTATATTTAACATTAGCATACTTTGTTTCACGATAACATTACTTCAATTCCTGGGAGAGTTTTATTTATTAGATAGTCAACCATTGCCCCGCCTCCCACAGAAATCCAGTCGAAGCCATTCGACAAGCCGAGGGTCATGATAGCTTTTTCCGTATCTCCACCACCAGCAATTTTAAATGCTGATGACCCCGCAACAGCCTCAAAAACTTCCTTTGTTCCCTGCATGTGTCCTTCGTCTTCATATTTTCCAAGTACTCCAGCAAGAACTATTGTCCCCGCTTTTTTAATTTCTTCCTTAAATCTTTCAATCGTATTTAATGTTATATCTTCTTTGTCCATCGTCAGGTTTCCTATTATCATTTTTCCGTTTTGGGATCTAACGCTTTCAAGGGCTTTGTCCCCCAAATATTCGGGGAGTCTCCCACCAACCAAAACTTCATCGTAAATTTCAGAAAGCTTTTTAGCCATTTCGACCTTGTCCTCCTTAATTCCACTAATTATTACAACAACTGGTTTTTTAAAATTCTTTGACAAGTGCTCCACTTCGTGAATAAACCTAAATCCAAAAGCGTGAGGAAGTAGCTTGGGAAGGCCGACGATTGAGGCATGTTCACGGTGAGATGAGGCAAATGCTTCATTTACGTAAAAATCTCCTAGACTTGCGAGCTTTTTTGCAAATTCAGGATCATTCGCTTCCTCTCCCGGGTCGAACCGTAAATTTTCCTCAACCTTTGCCCCCCATTTATCAAAGATTGCTTGAAATGGTTTAAGGGATAAACTCTCGTCGACTTTTCCCTCGGGCCTACCTTTATGAGCCAGTATGATGATTTCCGCGTCTTTTTCCTTCAAATAATCGAGGGTTTCCTCGGAGGCTTTAATTCTTAAATCATTTGGGTCTGGGTCGGTATCAAGGTCCAAACGAAGCAAAACTTTCTTTCCAGAAACATCGAGGTCTGTGAGCTTTGGCAGGTCCATATTTAAGTCTAATTGTTTGCCTCGATTTTGTCGATCTCCTGAAGTCTTCGCTCATGCCGTGCTTCCCCGTCAAATTTAGTTTCCAAAAACGTTTTTAGCATTTCTTTTGCCTCTTCGTCGCGAGTATAATCGGCTGCAAAAACCAAAATATTCATATCATCATCATTTCTACCAGCTGTAATCTGATCAGAATTCTTACCGATCGAAGCTCTAACCCCATCAAATTTATTGGCAACGACATCAACCCCGACCCCGCTTCCACAAATGAGAATTCCCATCGCATCCTTTTCTTTTCCGACGAGGGAACCCACCTCCTCAGCATACTTTGTGTAATCGTCGTTTGGATCAAGACTCATTGCTCCCATATCCTCAAATTCGTATTTCCATTCAAATAACCACTTAGCTACCTTTTCTTTTAGGGCGAAGCCCCGATGGTCCGCCCCGATATAAATCATTTAAACCCCTCCGTAAGGTCCAGAAGTTCTTTTTTAGGATCTGTCGCCTTAACTATATCTGTTGCTACAGCCACCCCTACCGCACCAAGTTCTATACTTTTTTTGACATCTGCCATTGAGTGGATTCCGGCACCAACAACTAGCGGAACTCCGGTACCCCTCGCAATTTCTACAGCCTGAGAAATTATTTCTGGTTGAGCTTCTGCAACTGATGTTGTTGTTGAACCAATAAACTCGGGAGGCTCGTAGGAAACATAAGTGGGAGCAAGTTCGCAGATCTTTTTAAGCTCATCCAAGTTGGCAGCAAAAACTAAAGTTTTAAGATTTGCGTTCATCGACTTTTCAACTGCTGTATAGAGAGCGTCAAAGTTATCAAATTTATGCTCACTATGATTTAAAAAAACTCCCAAGACTCCCGCCTTGGCGGCTTCCTCAGGCAAGGTCCAGCCTGTATGAGCACCGTAAGTTAGAGGGTCAACGTGTTGAATCCAAACTTCCAAAGTTGTTGAAGCAATAACCGTTTCTGCATCAATTACCTGAACTACCGGAATTATTTTTATTTGCGACTCTTTGGCCGCTTCCTCGAGAATCTTGGTCAGAGCAAGAGCTCTTTGTCCGCTTCCCTCCTCATAAGTCTTGTAGTTAACAAATATCATCCCTGAATACCCAAAACTGTGTTAAGTTTTCCTTTGTCAAAACCCAAAACTGTCTCCTTGGTACCGTTATCCAAAGCTATTGTTGTAAATGGAACACCAAGAAAACCGTTGGAAGCTGTCATCATTTCTTCTCTGGCGGCGTCATCCATATCAACCAATTTCTCAGAATAGGTAATATTCTTTTCTTTCAAATAATCCTTAAGCATTTTGCAATAAGGACATGTCGTTGTTGAGTAAACTGTAACCGTCATATGACTCACCTCCGTAGTTAATAGTAGCTGAATTAGAAGGAGCCTTCAAGAACGTGTTGTTCCGGAGTTTTATCAATAGATTTTTCTGTGGTTACAACAACTTTTTTATAATCAGAGTAATCTTTATTTGCGGTGAAGTTTACTATATAGCCACCTTTTGAGAAGGTAAGTTTGCCAATTGAGACATAAGAAAAGTTGGTATCCCCAGGGTTACCCTTTACTAGCCAAGCCTGATAAAAATATCCACCCATTGGAGTTTCAAGATTTGCAATCACGGTCAGATCAAATTTACCATTTTCATAAGTTTTGAATGCTTCCCCCATTCCTGTGGCTGTTTCGACACTATTCAAGCTTGCTTTATCAGCATTTTCAGGAACTTTAAGACTTGGGAATTTACTTTCAACCTGTTGGAAGTCTGGAGTTGGGGTTGGAAGTTTTGAATTTTTGTTCTTTTGAATATTTTTATAAACAAGAACCCCTGAAACAAGTAGTACTAAGACAATTAAACCTGTGACAACGTCGCGAGTTTTCATATATGAGGCAAAAATAACACTTTGACGTAGGTTTGTCAAATGATCTATGAAATTAATATCCGCAAATTAACCGCATTATTTCCGCTAGCCTCAATTCGCGCTTGACATAAGGAGTTGGAAAAAGTAAATTGAGCTATTGGTGAATTACGGTGGAAGTCCGTAGAAGTGCCGCTACTGTTATATCCAGAGCCCAATAGTCCCGAGCAGGAAAAATGAACACTGAACAAGAAACAGTCCGAGCAATCTCTGCATATAGATATAGAAAGACCCCAAACCTAGAAACGGCTATATCTTATGTAGTCTCGATTAATAAAGAAACCAATCGCCAGTCTGATGAATATTTTTTTTGGATCGATAAGGATGGTCTTACCGATACTGATACAGGAGACTATCTACACAATTTAATCTCTCCGGATTCTCATCACAACCCATACCTTGGCCTCACTGAATACTCAATTCTTTGGCAACTTGATGCCTGGAGTCTAAAAAACGCTAAAAATAATGGCAAATTATCTGTCTGGTTTAGCCCGGAATTAAAGTCACAGAATGAATACGATGGAAATAAGATAGTCATCCATGAAATATCAGAGGCCCCCTCAGGGCAAAAAAAGCTTAACAACATAATGATAATTTTTGATTGCGATCGAAACACATGTCTTCAAATAGCAAAGCAGTTATTCCCCCATCAAACCAATGAGATAAATACTCCGGAAGAATTGAGGGCGCAATTAATTGATGCGGGCGAAAACTTAACCATTACCGACATCATCAAGGTAATTTCACCCTACATCCCTAAGAATGAAAAATATATGCCAATGAGGCGGGAGGATTTGGTCTATTTAGGAGAGTTGATTTCTCAAGGTGCTTCTCCTTATTTTTTTGCGGAAGAAATGTTAAGGCTTGGCGGAATTGGTGAGTTTTCGCTTGTTTGTGCGGGAGGAGGAAACTCGTATTCAGAGCTTCTTGGTTCAAAATCTTTAACTTTGAATTTTGGCGAAGCCGGAGGCAAATACGTAAAAAACTGCGGTCAATGTGGCAAACCTATAAATGCGGTTATCGCCGCGGGATACAGGTGTTCGTGTGGTGGAGTTTATATGGGTTGTTAATACCTCTCTCCTCTGGGTTTGGGAACAAAGGCATGGATTTCTTCCATATCTTTTGGTTTTTGTTTATAAGTAAATAAAATTTTATCGATGTAGTTTCCCAGGTCGCGGTAAAAATAGACATCGGAAAGCTCTATATCATCGGCCATAACCTCACCATGGCCGAAATCATCGGGCCGGGCTGGGGTTCTGGCATGAACCACAACATTCCCAATGGCCATCTGCTTCCAGAAAAAATTAGGAGGGTAGGTTTTTACCTTTACCACTTCATCCCAAGTTAAACTTCTGGGGTTAGTTGCAAAAAGTGTTGTAGGTTCAAAACGAATTAGTCTTCTATCTGTAATATAGGCAATGTCGCGGTTCTGGTAATCTAAAGTTATTTTTGTGCCTGCAACGATCATTACAATTGCCAGGAATAGACTGCCTATATAAAACCAGACAGCCAAACCTGGTAGTTGTGTTCCAAGAATTGAAAGTATTATAAAAACCACCAGGGAAATTATGTAAATTCTTGCTAGCTTAAAAACTAGTGACAAAGAATGGGGTTTGACTACGTAAAGAATTCGCTCTCCGTCCTGCTTTCCGAAAAAATCAGTCTCGGAGTTCTGCATCGTCATAGTGAAATTATACTATACCTTAGAAGCTTGTGGAGTCTGCACTCGCCTGATTAATTCCTGGGTCCATTTGGTTAAGATTTGTGCCGTCAAGCTGTTTTCCGGCGGCATCAAGTCCTGACCTGTCCTGAATAGTATTTACTTCGGCGGTTTGAGTTGGAAGTTTGTAACCACTTTTCACTGCCCACCAAACTGCCAAAGCTATCAAAACTACTATTATGATAAGTACTAAAAACGAATTTCCTTTTTGATATCTTTTCATATTTATTAGGGTGACGCCTCCGGTGTTGCACTTGGCTCAGGTGTTTCGGATGCTTTTGGCGATTCACTAGCCTCAGGGCTTGCCTCAGGTGCCAAGGGCCTAACTGCAACTATCAAATTCTTGATGGAAGTTCTGTAATCTTTAAGATCACTTTTCACTTTTTGCATATCAACCCTGAACTGGGTAAGAAGTGTTCTTGGGCTGCCTGTTGTACAGCTAAACTCATTTACCATTGTTTGGGCCGAGGCCAAATCTGTATCTACCACTGTCTTTTTGGCGGCAATGGCGGCAACAAGTGCATCGTAATTACTTACAGTTTTCCCTGAAGGAAGAACTTTATCTGTATAGAATGTCTCGACTCGTGTCGCGATTGAATCAAAAACCTTTTCTATGTTAGTAGCTAAATTTGTGAGACTCATCATTCTATTCTTAACTGCATCTTGTCTTGCCTCACAAGCTCGAAGCGCTCCGTTGGTCAAACCTGTTCCCCTTGGAGTTGGAAACGGCGATGGTTTTTGGGCAAGGACGGGAGATGCAAGAAGTGCTAAACCTATTACCGCTGAAACAACTGCCAACTTTGCCTTCATAATATTAATTAATAATATCTGAAATTTATTGTCAAGGGTCATTTTGAATTTGACAAAGAAATTATTTTTAAATAAGTTTAAATATATGACTGGTGGTGATAAATAATGCCAAAATACAGTAAAAGCGCCGGGAAAAGTGTGGAGCGCGCCATGAAGAAGATGAAGAGCGGAAAACTTGTTTCCGGAAAATCTAAACTAAAGGTTAAAAGTAGAAAACAAGCAATAGCAATTGGTCTTTCGGAAGCCAGAAAAAAGGGGGCTAAAATGCCTGCCTACAAAAAAAGAAAGTAATTCAATAGAAGATTTTTTTATCCGGGTGTTCCACCAAAAGTTTGATCATGTCTTAGATTTCTTGAAGCTCCCTCTTTTTCAAAATCGTCCCATTCCTTTTCTCCTAAGAAAGATCTTAAGCAGTCTTTCAAGATGTCGCCTCCTTCTCCTTCAAAAAATTGAGGTATTTCATTAACTGAAAGTTCACCCTTAAATGCAAATTCTTTTTTTATAACTCCTAGAAGCTCGTTCTTTTGACCCTCGTCCATACCTTCAAATATGACTTTGGCAGCATCTCTGACTCCCCACATATTTTTGTCTGAATCAAACTCCGCTTTAATTTTACCTAAAAAATCCTTGAGACCCACGCTCATTAAATCTCGAGGGCTAACGGTACCCATTCCTTCCCACTGGCTTCTGTCGAGATCTTTATTGGCCATATTACATTATATGAAGTTTTGCAAATATTTATATTTGAGTTTATTATTGCCGGATGGAAAGATTTTTCAGTAAGGAATTTACCTACTCAAATGGTAACTTTGAATACACCCCGACAGGATGGATGAAATTAAAAGGACTTTGGCACCCCCTGGGATATAAAGTCGTAACAATTGAAAATATATCACTCGGCTTGAGGAAAAACCCTACCCCCCTTCATTTTCCTGACCACGAATGGGTTAAGATGAAAAAAGAAAATCTAATTTATTCTGATGAAGATGCTGGTGGAATTTGGACAGCACTTAAAAAAAGCGGGGGTGAAACTCTTCAAAAATACATGTACAACCAATACGGAAAGAGAACGAAAATCTATTTAACAGCACTTCTAAACCCAATATTCGCAAACAGCTACAGAGTCAAATCCCAAGGTGTTATGCTCTTGGAAGAAATTTAAACCCAACTCACTGATTTGGATTAGTCTTCGCTTGCAGTCATTACATTGACGAGCTCTGCAATCGCAATTGCCAAAACCAAATAAACTAGCATCGCAAAAATTGTTGATGCTTCTAGGACCGAAACTGTCGAAAGTCCAGAGTTGACTGCTACAGGAAAAATTCCCCTAAAGGGGGCTTCAAAGAACCCCGAAACTGAATAGATAAAAGATACAAACGGACTACCAGGATTTGCCCCTAAAACTTTAAGCGCAAAACGAAAAACCAGAAATGTTTCAACTGCCCCTGCGATATAATAAACAAAACGCTTTAAGGTCCAGATTGAAATTTGTTCTTCAACTTCCGGCGATGTTACTTCAGTTTTCTCGCTCACAATACTCTTCCCGCTTGGGGTTATCCCAGCTGCACGCTCACGAGTAACTTCTTGTGTTGCCATAATATTCCACCTCCTTTCATCTTACTATTAATTGTTAACTCAGTGGAATTTAATTAGCAATAGTTATTTATTGTTGACAACAAATAAATCTAAAGATATTCTCCTGACACATGGGCAAAGAATCAACTCCAGGAATATTTGTGTTTGTCGGAGAAAATAGAAGCAAAACCGCAATTGAAAAGGGTTGGAGTTGGCAAGAATGCCAAAGGACGGGTAAACCCGTGCTTTGTGCGAAGCCTTTGTGGGACGCCCTAACCGAAATCGATTTAAATCCAAACGAACAAATCTTTTTCAATTTATGGGATGATGAATGGAACAAAAATGATTTTATTCCGGAAATTCTAAAAGAAATGGCTGAAGACGGCGAAACTATCGTCGGCATGGGCAGAAAAGTACAGACGGAGCTTCAAAAATTGGGCATTCAACACAAAGAGATTGTCCATCCAGCGGCGCGTGGCAAAATTAGAAAGACGGAACTATATCGGGCACACCTAAAAAAAGTTTTGTCTACTTAACTCTTCCCAGATATTCTCCTGAGGTTGTATCTATCAACACTTTTTCTCCCGTTTTAATAAATATCGGCACTTGGGCTTCAATTCCGGTTTCGAGTTTTACGGTTTTTTTAGGAGCATTAATTCTATTTCCTGCAATTTCATTTGGAGATTCAGTTACTTTCAAGGCAACATTGGGTGGAAGGCTAACCCCGATTGCTTCTCCTTTATACCAAAGTACCCAACATTTAAGATTTGGAAGAAGATAGCCAACTTGATCTTCGATTAACCCCATCGGAACGCTGGCTTGGTCATATGTTTTTGGGTTCATGAATACCAAATCGTCGCCATCCCGGTAAAGATACTCCATTTCTTTCTTTTCAACATCCGCAACTTCAACCTGCTCGTTGGTTTTATATGTAAACTCAAGTGCGGCTCCACTTTCTATACTCTTATATTTGACTCGCATGACGGCAGATCCTTTTCCTGGAGACATGAAATCGGCTCTTGTTACCAAGTTTGGCTTACCTTTGAATATAAGGTACATGCCTTTGGTGATATTGCCTGCGTTTACGGTGATCATAACCTGCCAATTATATGTGAGGAGCTACTTGAGGTCAAACTCCTCCCGGGCCGGGAAAAATAGGGTGTCTGAGATCGATTCAGCATCAGCCGCAAGCATTATGAGCCTGTCTACCCCGACGGCAATACCGGAAACAGGTGGAAGACCCGAGGATAAGGCGGTGATTAGATCTTCATCGATTGGGTACTTGGTCTTCCCCATTTTTAGCCTTTCAGCAAGGTCTGACTCAAATCTTTTCTTTTGTTCTTTGGCATCAGTTAACTCCGAAAAACAGTTCCCCAATTCCAAGCCAGCCAAAAAAACTTCAAATCTTTCTGCAAATCTTGGATCTTCTTTTTTGGGACGGCTTAGTGACGCCTGAGAAATTGGGTAATCATAAATAAAGTACGGTTTATGAGATTTAAGGAGGGCGGGTTCTATCTCGTTAAAGAAAGTTTTATAAAAATCTTCATCAGTTACTGCTGTCACATCAAGACCTGCAAATTTTTTGAAAGCATCGGCAACAGAAATCCTGGGCCAAGGAAGAGAAAGGTCATATTCTTGTCCTTGGTAGGTGAATTTATCCTTCCCAATAATTTCCAAAAATAAATGCTCAAAATCACGCATTACATCCGTATAATCGGCATTAATTCTATACCATTCAAGCATAGTAAATTCGGGGTTATGAAGGGAGCTGACCTCCTCTTCATTTCTGAAACATTTGGTTATTTCAAAACAATTTCCGATCCCCGCCGCAAGGAGTTTTTTAATGGAAAACTCTGGACTCATTATTAAATAACCGTTTCTTTTGACTCCTTTAGAAGTTTTTAACTCAGTTTTAAAAACCTCAAGATTTGGTTCGATTGATGGGATTGGAACAAGAACCGGTGTTTGAACTTCATGGAACTTTTGGTCCTTAAAAAACTTTCGGATAGTATCGATCACCCTTTCGCGGACCAGATACTTTTCCAAAAGCTCCGGGTTCTCTTTTATCTTTTGCCAAGTCTTCATTGTAACTCGTATTATATCCAAAAAAGGCTAAAAAATGGATCTCAAATGCTATAATATATAGGTGGCAGAAAATGGAACAGTTTACATACGGACTGAGACCAAAAAAGAAGCCGAGCAGAGAGAAGTTGGTGAAGTTATTAATGAGTTTGATAAGCTTGGCAAACTAATTGACAAGACCAACGCTGTAATTTATGAAACCTCCTCAGTTTTTCCCTTCCAACTCTTCCCCGATAGATTAATAGTTGATGAAAATAAAGTTACGCTAATTAGGAAGGAACTTTTTTTCAAAAGAATAGTCCCGATAATGTATGAGGATCTCCTAACTGTGAAGGTTAATAGAAGCTTCATTTTTGCCTCGATAGAATTTGAGGTTAAAAGGATATCAATAAAACCCAGACCAATTTCTTATCTTCGCCCAAGGGACGCAACCTTGACAAAAAAATACATAATGGGACTGGTAGAGGCAAAAAGAGCAAAAATAGATCTTTCCAAGCTCACAACCAAGCAGATAAGAGAAAAGTTGGAAGAAATCGGATCCGCCCGTGAGGAAGCCGAAACTCTTTTTTAATGAAAGAAAACCCAATTCCAAATAAAGATAATTACACTGAAAAGTATGGCTTTCATGATCCTGAACATAATGTCTTCAAATCCGGCCGTGGACTTTCAAGAGAGGTTGTAGAAAATATCTCCCGGATGAAGGATGAACCCAAGTGGATGTTGGATTTTCGCCTCAAAGCCCTCGATCACTTCATGAAACGACCAATGCCAACTTGGGGACCAGATTTATCGGGACTTGATTTAGACAATATTTTTTTTTACGTCAAGCCGACGCAAAAGAGTGAGAAAACCTGGGACGATGTGCCGGAAGATATCAAAAAAACATTTGATAAGCTCGGGGTTCCTGAGGCAGAAAGAAGATTTTTGGCGGGTATTGGGGCCCAATATGAAAGTGAAATGGTTTACCACTCCATTCAGGAACACCTAGAAAAACAGGGTGTGATTTTTCTTTCTATCGAGGACGGCCTAAAAAAACATCCCGATCTTTTTAGAGAATATTTTGGAAAAGTGATTCCGATTGAAGATAATAAATTCGCAGCATTAAATAGCGCTGTTTGGTCCGGCGGCTCATTCGTCTATGTCCCCAAAGATGTAAAAGTTGACCTTCCACTTCAAGCATATTTCCGATTAAATTCTGCGAATTTAGGACAATTTGAAAGGACTTTAATAATAGTTGACGAAGGAGCCTCAGTTCATTACGTTGAGGGCTGCACCGCTCCCCAATACACAACAGATTCTTTCCATTCGGGGGTAATTGAAATAGTTGTCAAAAAAGGAGCAAGAAGCCGTTACACAACAATCCAAAACTGGTCCACAAATGTTTATAACCTGGTGACACAGCGAGCAATGGTATACGGAAATGCATCCCATGAATGGCTAGATGCAAACCTGGGATCAAAACTGACAATGAAATACCCTTCCTGCTATCTGATGGAGCCGGGTGCACACGGTGAAATGCTTTCGATGGCATTTGCAGGACCGGGACAAACACTGGATGCAGGGTCCAAAATGTATCATTTTGCGCCGGACACAACTTCAAGAATTGTTTCAAAATCCATAAGTCGGGGCGGCGGCCGCGCGTCATATCGAGGGCTAGTCAAAATCGTCGAAGGAGCAAAGGGGTCAAGAAATAATGTTGTCTGTGATGCTCTAATCATGGATCCCGAGTCTCGAAGTGATACCTACCCAACGGTCGAAGTTGATGAAGACGATGCAACAATAGGACATGAAGCCTCAGTCAGTAAAGTTGATGACGAAAAACTTTTCTATTTAACTAGCCGCGGCTTATCAAAAGACGAAGCAACGAGTATGGTTGTTAGTGGTTTTATAGAACCACTCGTCAAAGAACTACCCATGGAATATGCAGTTGAGATGAACCGTTTGATTGCCCTTCAAATGTCAGGGTCAGTGGGTTAATTCTTCTGATATAATTTTGGGTATGAGGAAAACTGTTATAGTTAAATCAACACCAAAAAAAGGCCGTGGGGTTTTTGCACTTCGGGATTTTAAGGCGGGAGAAGTTATTGAAAGCGCTCCGGTTCTAATTTTTACCCCCAAAGAAAGAAAACATTTAGAAAAAACTCTACTTAATTATTATGTTTATCCTTGGAGAAGTACAAGAGGGGCGGCTATTGCACTCGGATTTGGTTCGATCTATAACCACTCCTATTCCCCCAATGCAGATTGGAAACAAAATTTTAAAACCAAGTCTATGGTTTACCGGGCCATCAGACCTATTAAAAAAGGGGCAGAAGTAACTGTAAATTATAACGGCGAGCCGGACGAACAAACTCCTATTGATTGGTTTGAGGTGGAAAAATAACAAAATAGAGGTATATAATCCACCTCATGAACGAAGAACGTCGTTATTTAAGCCCGGTTGAAAAAGAACTTCTCTTTGATAAATGGGCTAAGACGCAAAATGTCAAAATGTTTCTTTTTGATTTAGACGATACACTTTGTCCGACTGCCTGGATTTTTAGGCAGCAAATGTCAGTAGCATCTGAATATCTCACCCAAAAACTTGGTTTGTCTTCCGGAAGCGAGTTGCGTAAGGAAATGCAAGAATTAAACGACGGTTTATTTAACATTAATGGTGTGAACCCAAAGAGATGGGACAAATTTATTATTACGCTTACAGGAAGATATCAGATTCCCAAAGACTCTCAAAACGAACTCACAAAAATGTTTGGGCAGATTTACACCACCCCCCTTGAAATTTATCCCGATGCCGAAAAAACATTATTTTTCTTACAAAAAGTCGGGATGCCAATTGGGATTGTCACACACGCAAACAAAGATTGGACTTGGGAAAAATACAATTGGCTAGGGCTTTCCCGATTTGTGGATTATAGCGACGTCTTTGTTGTTAATGAAAATGGCCATAAAACTGCCGATGCGTGGAGGCAAGCTTTAGGCTATTTTAAAACGGATCCGAAAAATGTTGCTATCGTTGGCGATAGCCCAAGATCAGACATTAACCCCGGAAAAGAGATTGGGGTTAAACATCTTTTTCTTAGCCGAAAAGGCGATATTTGGTCTCTCCATGACCAACCAGTGGGTGCAAATACGATTGTAATTCAAGACCTCACTGAAATTATGGAAGTTGGCAGGAGCGTGCTTTAAATTGGTTATGCTATAATAAAGAACATGAAGTATATCTTCGTGTCGGGTGGAGTTGTCAGTGGTCTAGGCAAAGGAATCACCTCTTCTTCAATAGGCGCAATCTTAGAATCCCTTGGAATCAAAGTAACTATAGTCAAAATCGACATGTATCTGAATGTGGATGCTGGGACGATTAGGCCCCAAGAGCATGGAGAAGTTTTTGTAACTGAGGACGGCTTAGAAACCGATCAGGATCTTGGTAACTACGAAAGATTCTTGGGAATTTCACTTCATAAGGAAAATTATATGACCGCGGGACAAGTTTATAAGGCAGTTATTGATCGTGAACGTGCTTTTGGTTACGAAGGAGAAGATGTGGAAGCTGTTCCCCATGTAACAGATGAAATAATAGACAGAATTTCAAAAGCCGGAAAAGTTAACGGCGCCGATGTTGTAATAACAGAGCTGGGAGGCACTGTTGGAGAGTATCAAAATGTTCTTTTCTTTGAAGCAAGTAGAATTCTCAAACTAAGAAAACCCAAGGATGTGCTTCAGATTCATGTTACTTATCTTCCGCTTTTGAGAAATATCGGCGAGCTAAAAAGTAAACCAGCTCAACAATCTGTACAGCATTTGAATGCGATGGGAATACAGCCTGATTTTATTGTTGCCAGAAGTGAACTTCCGATTGACCAAAAAAGAAAAGAGAAACTCTCTCTTCTTTGCAATACAGTTCAGGAAGATATCATCAGTAACCCCGACTTAAAAAGTATTTATGAGGTTCCCCTTTTCCTTGAAGAACAAAAATTTGGAGAAAAAATAGTCAAAAAACTTGGTCTCAAAAAGAAATTTGGTTCTCCAAATCTAGACAATTGGAAAAAACTTAAAAAAATCCGGGAGGAGGGCAAAAAAGTATTAAAAATTGCAATGGTTGGTAAGTATTTTGTTACGGGTGATTATAAACTTGTCGATTCTTACGTTTCAGTAGTTGAGGCTTTAAAGCAGGCTTGTTGGGCACAGGGATTTAACCCGGAGTTTACATGGATCGACAGTAGCGAACTTGAAAAAAAGAATATAAATCTTAAGGGTTTTGACGGCATTGTTGTTCCCCAAGGTTGGGGTAGCCGCGGTGTTGAAGGTAAACTCATAGCAGTCAGGTATGCCAGAGAAAATAAAATCCCCTACTTGGGTCTTTGTTTTGGAATGCAAATGGCCACAATCGAATTCGCCAGGAATGTTTTGAAAATGGAGCGGGCAAACTCAACGGAGGTCGACCCAAACACCAAATATCCAGTTATACATGTAATGCCGGACCAAGCTGCATATCTTGCCAAAAAGCAGTATGGTGGAACGATCAGGCTGGGCTCGTGGCCATGCCAAATTAAAGAAGGAACTCTACTTGATAAGATTTATAAAGAATTAGGTAAAGATAGGAATGCTCCTTGGCATTCAGACCGCGGAAAAACGCTTGCCCCAAATGATATGAAAAACGTTATTTATGAACGCCACAGACACAGGTATGAATTTAACAATGACTATCGCGACATTTTCGAAAAAGCCGGTTTTACGGTCTCCGGAACCTCCCCCGATGGCAAACTGGTAGAGGCAATTGAGCTCAAAAATCATCCTTTTTTTGTAGGTACTCAGTTCCATCCGGAGTATATAGCGCGGCCCCATACTCCCCACCCAATATTCCTGGCTTTTGTTAAAGCCGCCTCAAAATGATCTTGGCCCTCGCTAATCATGGGTATATGTGTTATCATACATACTATGGGAAATTTTAACGGCCGTGGAGGCTTTTCAAGAGGTGGTAGCGATAGGGGTGGATTCTCAAGAGGAAGATCTTCTTTTGGTGGCCCAAGAAGCTTCGATAGAGGTAACGACAGAGGTGACAGGCCCATGTACACAGCAATTTGTTCAAATTGTGGCAAAGAATGCCAAGTTCCTTTTAGACCTACAAATGGTAAACCAGTATATTGTTCAGACTGTTTTGAAAAAATGGGAAATAGAAGCGATTCAAGGCGTCCCGAAAGAAGCGATTTTAGACCTCAAAATTCAGGATTTGATTCAAACAAAGCTCAATTTGACGCCTTAAACGCCAAAATGGACAGGATTTTAAATCTTCTTCAGCCAAAAGTTGAGGTAGCTAAAGTCACACTCCCTGAAGCTAAAGTCGACATGAAGGAAGTAATAAAAGCAGTAAAGCTTCCTAAAGTTAAGAAAGAAACAAAGAAAGTAGCCTCAAAAAAGTAATTTAGTAATCTTTAATCAAACTCCAAGTTGCGTATTCTTCCTGGGTTAGCCCAAGTTTTTGAGTGGATTTTCTGCCGTACGATCTTGAAAAATGTGGCACCAAAACATCCTTTTTATAGGATTCTATAATCGTGGGGTGAATATAATATTTACGGCAGACACTTTTTGTATTCCCTAAATGAGTTGAAACAACCTCGACAACTTCGTTAATTTTACCTTTGAAATCCTCATCATTTTTAGCATTTCCCTCTTTATAGAGTGAATCCCCAGCCAAGACACTTCCTCCCCATGTTCGAAAATCTTTTGCAGAAAAATCTGCCCCAGTGTGCTCTTTAAGATAGCTATTTATGTCGGCCGAGGTTATAGACCTCTGGACCTTGTTGTCATCTAAGTATTGAAAAAGTTCAAATCCGGGCAGGTCAATACATTCTTTTACAGTTTTGGCTACCCTGGGGTCTGAAATATCAATTTCATGGAAGACCCCGCTTTTACCTTCAAAACTAAAAGTCATATTATTTCCGCGAACACTCACATGCTTATCTCTCATGGTGGTAAGTCCGTAGGAATGGTCCTCCTCGGCATAAATTGCGTTTCCCACACGGATAAAAGTGTGTTCCAAAAGCCAAACGACGGTGGCGGCAACTTTGTCCCGGCTTAAAACACTTTCCCGCATGTGAGCACTTATTGCTTTTCTAAGAGTTGGAAGACGCTCTCCAAATGCAATCATTTGGTCAAACTTGTGTTCCTGATTTTTCTTAACCCATTCGGGGTGATAAATATATTGCCTTCGTCCCCGATCGTCCGTTCCCATAGCCTGAATATAGTCTTCAGGGTCCGGGCTAATTACTACATCTTTCCAAGCCGGAGGAATGGCGAGAGCCAAAATTCTTTCCTTGTTTTCTTTTGAAACGGCTTTACCGAGTTTATCGACAAACCTGAAGCTTCCCCCGTCTTTAACTCTTCGGATAGTCCTATATTCGTCTTTTCGATAGTGAATTCCTGCCACTTATTTCAGTGTACCCCTTTTATTTAGCACATATCGCACTGAAGGACTTAGGGGCTTATCCGTGCGGTGAATACAACCCAGCCAGCAACAGGGCCTTCGCATTCCCTCTTTAAGTTCACTTACAACTCTTCTCACATGGTCGTCTCTGGTTTCCTGCTTTTTGACTAATATTGTCCAACAAATCCATTCATTCCTAGCAAGAGGTGTAACATCCTCCCATTCTTTGAGAGCTCTCGGGTCGGAAATTAAAGCATCATGTAAATCGCTAGGAAGCTTGTGTACTACACCACCAGAAATTTTTTTATTGGTCATATTTTCTGTTTCTTCCGTATAAATAATATCCGAGAAGAATCAGGCTTGTCGTAGTAAAACCCAGGATGTTTGCAAGCACAATTGGAAAATTTTTTAATTCCAGTCCGTAAAGAATCCAGATAATTGCTCCACCTTCAATCATTAGGTAAGTTGACGGCGCAATGTCTTTTGCGCTTTTCCTCTTGAAAATCTTTACTAACTGAGGAAGCCCTGAAAGTCCCAGAACAGTTCCAGAAACAGAAGCAAGGAAAGGTAAAAATGACATGCTCCCCGGGCTGGATTCGGACCAGCGACCTCGTTCTTACAATTGCCCTTCTGTTACCAAAAGGATTGGACTATCTCATTACCCATGAAGGGTATCAGGTATATAGTCTCTACACATTTATCGCATTCACTAAAGAACACGTCTTAGCTCGGGATTGACCTTAAAAAGGCGTCCCCCGAATTAGCCTGATTTTCACTCTTGGATTACTCCAAAAGGCTGCCTTTTGACAGGAACTCGCTCTACCGCTGAGCTACCGGGGATTATCAAAGAACGCCTGATTATATCAAATAACAGGCTTAACGGGAAGCTTAACCAATCCGCCGTGAATCTCCCGATGACAATTTTCACAAACCAAAATACATTTTTCGATTTCTTCTTTAATTTTTGCCCAACTTCTCGTAAGTCCCCGGGTTGATAAATCAAAAGATTTTGTTTTCTCATTTAAATGATGAAAGGATAACGCACCAATATATTTATCATAGCCACAAACTTGACACCTTCCTCCTTTAAGTTCGACTGCCAGAGTTTTTAATTTTCTTCTTCTTTTTGAAACGGCTAATACTAAATAGTGTGCCCTATCTTTATACGTCCTAGTTTCTTTTTTTCGGGTTTTATTTGTCACAAGATCAGTTTAGAAAATACGAAACTATTTGTCAATCGTAGGCTGAAGAGTTGAATGGTGTTATAATCAACCCTAACTAATTTACTTATGGAATCTAGAAATCGCGCTTCAGGTGATATAAAATCAACCAAGATGGACACCCAAAATCGAGATGAGGCAATAATAAACCAATGGCCAAAATTGGATGATCCGAAAGAAAAGAGAATTGTAGATGCTATCCGATCAGAACTTTTGGCAACTGATTGGGCAAAAGGTGTTTTTGAAAACGCCTCTAAAGCCCAACTTGAACATATAAAATCTTCTTTGAAGCACTTGGGTGATCCCCAATTTATTCACGATAACACTCAAAAATTATTGGCAGAACTTGCCAAAATGACAAATTCGAAAATCGTCCGAGGATCGGAATATCTAGAAGATTTACCAAAAGGTAAACCCGTTCTATTACTTACTAACCACTTGGGAGGCTATAAATTAAATTCATGGCTTGAGGATGACCTGAAAAAGAAGACTTCCCTGTCTGGACCAGTACAGCCAAAATACTATCATTTTCCATTGTATTATTCAGCTATGCATCCCATTGCGCAGGCACTGGAGGACAATCTTTATATTGCCTCTTTTGAGTATCCAGGAAAATTGGGTGAAATTTTTAGAGCTTCGGGGTCAATTGAGGTACCACCAAAAGAGTTTCTCGAAGAGGGTAAAAGTCGAACAGAAACTCTGACTGATTCAACGAGAATATTACTTAATTCGCATCCCAACGCCGTTATTACAAGTTTCCCCGAGGGTGGAACTACCGGAAAAAGAAATGGCGGCGGACCTTACGATTTAGAAGATTTCCATACGGGCTCCTACGTAATAGCAAAGGATCTTGGGCTGACTATATTACCAGTCGCGCAATACTTTAATCCAAAAAGTGGATTTGAACTAAAGATTTTCAAACCCATAAAACTTGATTCCGACGCTACTGAGGATGATCTCCATAAAATATCTGAGCAGAATCATAACGATGAACTTGTGTGGCTTAAACAAAGAGAGGGTTAGTCCAAATAATCTTGTAGCTTTTTTCGTCTACTTGGGTGCTTAAGTTTTCTTAAGGCCTTGGCCTCAATTTGACGAATTCTTTCTCGGGTTACTCCAAAAACTTTTCCGACTTCCTCAAGTGTCATTGCCTTACTCCCCTCAAGTCCAAATCTAAGCTTAAGAACTTTTGCCTCACGCTCTGAAAGTGTGCCGAGAACTTCTTCCAAATGATCTTTAAGTAGTTGCTTACTGGCTTGGTCGACAGGGGAAAGCGAATTTTCATCAGGAATAAAGTCTCCCAAGAAACTTTCCTGGTCTTCTCCGACTGGCGCCTCAAGTGAAGTAGTTTCCTGGGCAATCTTAAATATTTCTCGTACTCGGTCGCCATCAAGTTCCAGTTCTGCTCCAATTTCTTCAGGTGTGGGCTCTCGTCCCAACTCCTGCATAAGACGGCGGGAAGTTCTATAAAGTTTATTTATGGTTTCGACCATGTGGACCGGAATACGAATAGTCCTAGCTTGGTCGGCAATTGCACGGGTGATGGCCTGCCTGATCCACCAGGTTGCGTAGGTTGAGAATTTATAACCCTTACGCCAGTCGTATTTTTCTACAGCACGTATTAGACCTTGGTTTCCCTCCTGGATAAGGTCAAGAAGCGAAAGACCGCGGCCGATATATTTCTTGGCAATTGAAACCACAAGCCTTAAGTTACTTTCAGTAAGTTTATCTTTGGCCCTTTTATCGGCTTTTTCGTATCTCTTGGCAAGCTCAACCTCATCCTCAGCAAGAAGAAGCGGCACACGGCCAATTTCCCTTAGATATTGGCGGACGGGATCGGTAGATTCAATGCCTTCAAGTTTGGTCAGAAGTTCAATTTCTCGGTCAAGTTTTTCTTTGGCCTTTTCGTCACTTTCAATTTCCCCGGGAGTCACGGATTCAAAAACGTCAATTCCCTCGCCTAGAAGCTTTTCATAGAGATCGTCAAGTTCTGCGACGCGTTCTTCGGCATCAGGAAAAACTTCCATTATTTCTTCCTGTGTAAGGAAACCCTGATCTCTGCCTTTTTTAATTAAATCCAGCACCGGTTTTCGTATCATTTTTGTGGTTCTTGGAGTATTATACCGCCTCCGTCAGCCTCAGTATAGCCCGACAATTTTTTAGCGAGTTTGGCAAAGTCATTTTGGGCTTTGGCGAGGCTATCTGGATCCCCTTTTTCTTCCAGATCCCTCATTTGGGTGACTAAAAATTTCAGGTTGTCCTTAACCAAAAGGATATTGAGCTCTTTTTCCAATAAATCAAACTCTTTTTTAAGCTGCGTCGGATTTTCAATTATCTCTCCGCTATCGGCAATGATCATTTTGGCAAAACCTTCAAAGAGTTCAGGAGGAAGCCCCTGTCCAAATTCGGTGGCGTTAAAGGTTTTGTGCTCTTGAAAATAAGTTTTATATTCATCGATAAGACGCTTATTTAAGGGTCCAAGGATGAGTTTTTCATTCTTCTCTGTAAGAAGCTTCTCCGGACCGGCTTGAAACGCCAAGGTAAGGAGGTTTTCCTCTAGAATATCGCGTCTGGAACGAGCAGTTGGGGTATCAGGTGATTGGCTTTGAACTGATTGAGATCCTGGAGAGGAAATTTTTGAAATTTCTTCAGAAACTGCTTCCAGAGGCACTCCAAGTTTTCTGGCAACAACGTTTGCATAATGAGATTGGACTATTTTATCTTCGATCCCCGAAAGGATTGGAATTAGTTCTTTAGAAATTTTTGCCTTTCCGGCCCCACTTTCGCCCTTAAATCTGGTAAAAACAGAGTCAATTAGATAATCCCAAACTCCTTCTGAATGAATCAAATCGTTTTTGTAACTTTCGATATTTCCGCGTGCGGCCTCGTCCGGATCCTTAAACCCGGTTATTTTTGCAACTTTGACTTCAACTCCAAGATTACTTGCAAGAGTTAGGCCACGTCTGGCCGCAGCATCCCCCGCCATGTCGCTATCAAGCGCCAAAATAAACTTTGGAGCAAATCGTGACAAGAGCCTAACTTGTTCCTCAGTTAAGGCCGACCCTTTAATGGCAACAATATTTTTAATTCCGGCCTGGTATGAAGAAATGGCGTCAAGCTCCCCTTCGACAATGATCGCCACCTTTTTCTTTTTGATAAAACTGCGGGTCAAGTTTAGTGCAAAGAGAACGTTACTTTTGTGATAAAGCGGAGTCTCGGGAGAATTAATATATTTTCCGGTTTCGCGTTTGTCCCAAGGCAAAATCCGTCCGGCAAAACCAATTGGGTTCCCACGGTGATCAAAAAGAGGAAAAATAACACGACCGTTAAATCTATCGTATACATTTTGACCTCTAAGAAGACCAATTCCAGCCCGTTCTACATCAAGAGGTGCGAATTTGTGTTTATCGATTAAAAATTTTTTAAGAGCATATGAGTTGTCCGGAGAAAATCCTAGCTGAAATTCTTTTATTGTTTCCAGTTTTAATCCCCGATCTTTTAGTAAATAGTCAAGCGCCTTTTTCCCAACAGGATGCTCAAGAAGCAAATAATTATAAAAACGGAGAGTTTGAGAATTAATTTCAAGCAGCTTTTCCTTTTCAGAAGACTCGCTAAAATTACCCTTAGCAAGTTTAACTCCCGCCCGCTCTGCAAGATATTTTAACGCCTCGGGAAAATCCATCCCCTCATATTTTTCTAAGAAATTAAAAACGTCACCGGCCTCGCTACAGCCAAAACATTTAAAAATTTGGAGTTCCGGAGAAACCATAAAAGATGGAGTTTTTTCTCCGTGGAAAGGACAGTTGGCTTTGTAATTTCTGCCTGCTTTTTTGAGCTCAATCCTCTCACCGATTATTGAGACAATATCGGTCTTTGCTTTGATCTCAGCAACTTGATCGTTCATTTGATTCGATTTTAACATACTACCCGAAGAAAACTAGAAATTAGAACAATCCGGAGCGAACGAAGTGAGCGGAGGAGGCGGGACTCGAACCCGCGAGGGCTTGCGCCCGCACGCTTTCCAAGCGTGTACCATAGCCGCTAGGTGACTCCTCCGTGTAGGCCATTATACCAAAAAGAAGCTTAAGATCGGGACATGGAGCTTATCTTGTTCTCTTATTCATCAACTTTTCTTTTTCTTCCTTTTTCAGACCTTTAAGAAGTATTAAAGCGGTGTGGGTATCTTTAGCCTCCAGAAATGTTGATGTTGGAATAACCATTCTAGTTTTTGGATCTAGGATAACCGCCTGACCCCCGAGAGGAACTCTGAATTTATTTGATTTACCTTTTGATTCATAATTCGAGAACCAACCAGAGGCAACAAAATTTGAGTCAGGAGTGGTTAAAAAGCCCGACCTGGGCATGTGGCCTCCAGCAACAACATCTATTCGGCCACGAACTTTACTCTTAGCTGTAACAAGGCCCCTAAATGGATCCGTTGATGACCCAGAATGATCTAGGTGGTCTAGCATCAAAAAGTCGTAATCAATATCCCCATATTTAAAAGTCATGACAGCCTTGTTTAAATAAAGAGGAACCTTTTTTTCCAATTTGCCGTATACATATGTCCCGGGTTTGCCTTTTACTGGATCATGTTCATCTTTAGATTTCCAGCCATCATCAAGCCAACTTCCAGAAAGCATTAGTCCCAAAAATTTATTCTGTTTTGTAAGATCTTTAAAATCATTGACGATTGTATTTAAAACATGCGTCCTATTAGAGTCTTTTGCAGTATTAAAACCTATAAAATGTCTCAATCCTAAAACAAATTCGAATGGGTTATCTTCCACATGTTTCAATATTTCAATAAACTTACCCCTGTCCCTTTTATCAAAAGTGGTACTTCCGTATCTCACATTACCCAAAAGGAATACCATTGCCGGTATCCTACTAGGACTCTCAACATTCCAATTGAATTTTTCATAAACAGGTGTATCAAACCTACTCTCCTTTGTTTCAGTTCTCGAGTTACTTCTAATAAGTTCAGGTTTTGGTTTTGTTGACCTATCAATGACCTCGCTCAATATTCCTTGAGTATTATTTGTTTTCTCTGCCTTATCCCAAAGCTTTGCTGCCTCATACAAAACTTCGCCTTTCTTGTACCCATATGACAGCCAAGCATATTCGCCGTCTTTACCATCATCTTTTGTCCTCGTCGGTTGGTTAAGAATAAGTTGGACTCCGGGTGCAAGAGTTGGTCCTTTTGCCATGCGGGTTAAAAAGGCGTCGGGCCTTTCAGTATCATTTCCTTTTGTGGTGCCGTTTGAGAAAAGTAGGTAACTTTTTTCTTTTGCCTCTTTGAAATCAAGATCGAGTTCTTTTGAAACGCCCGCTCTATGATGCCAATCACCGCCCCCTACACCATCGATATCTTCGTTTTGATGATTTACATTTTCCCATAATCTATTTCGCTGTGCTCCCAACGGATTTATTTCGTCCGAGCCGCCACCACCCGGTGCGTGGTATACAAGTTGAGTGTATTTTTCTCCATTTTTGAGATTGACTATTAATTTCCCTCCATTATAAATTACACGCAAGGGCGTCCCGTCGGGTTGGTTAAAACCTTCCGCAAGAAGTTCCACAACATCGATTCCTAAATATTTCATACCCCATCCTTCATGTCCATCAAAGGCGGTCGTTAGACAAATTATTTTTCCGCTTGCAATATATGGCTCAAGAATTTTTCTGGCTGCTTGTATTTGTTTTCCAAAACCAATTTCTACTGTGTCAATGTGGTCAATGATTTTTCCATTAGCCCCTTCGATTAGATCACCCATTATTATTCCGTATGTATTCGGTTCTTTAAGCTTACCGAACATTTCTTCGACTTTATTTAAATCAGTTAATGAAGAAAAAAGATGCGTGTCTGAAATGGGTATTATACGAAAAGGGTTTCCGTTTGGAACAGTAAACTCTACTCTAGGAACAACCAAAGATAGTTCGTCATCTACTTCTTGTTTAAGTTTATGGATTAGATTTAATTTTTTGTGAGTTTCTTCAAAGGGAATTCGGGGTCTATCCTTGAAGGTAATCTTTGGAGAAGTTCTTTCAGCCATTTCATTTGCCATTATAGTGGCCGAAAGATTCATTTCAAGTATTGACTTTCGTTATTAAAGGTCGTAAAAGTTATGTCGCTGCGAGAAGATTTTTTGCTTTCTTTAAAAATTCCTTTTCGTGAGAGAAAGAAAGTTTTTTGTGGGCCAAATCAAATGTGAGCCAGGCTACTTCTGAGGTTTCCCCGTCAAATCCTTCCGGTAGGTCGCGTAGGTATTCCATCAAATAAAATGTTACGAATTTGAATATTTTTCCGCGTGTTGGGTTGGTATAAAAATATTTATGAGAACCCAATTTTGAAATTATTTTTGCTTCTACCCCACCTTCTTCTCTAACTTCCCGTAATGCGGTTTTTTGCAAAGATTCTTCATCTGCCTTCACCTTACCGGAGGCCATCGGTCCCGGAATTCCTTCACTTTCGTCGTCAATCCATCCCTTGGGAAGTCTCCAGACCGGCTCAGGAAATACTTCGCTCGGAACAGTTTTTGCGATAAGCCACAATATTTCACCTTTTTCTTTTTTGAATACAACCCCACCTGAAGAAAATTCTCTTAAAACTTTTTGTTCCATTATTGCTGAAGGGACTTTTTGCTGTGTGTTTTTTCCCACTCTTTTAAAACATCTTTGGCACCTTTTAACATTTCTTTTTCTCTTTTCATTACAATTTTCTTTGATGCCTCACCCCATTCTAGCCACTTAAAATCGGAGAAACCAATTACATCGACTCCACCGGCTTTTTGAACCATGAGGTAATAATAATATTTTTGGGGAACAGATTTTCCGTTTAGGATTGTATTTCCCACTGCGCGTCCCGCTTCCTCTAAAACTCGTGTGGACATTCCGGCTTGTTCTGAGGTCATGCGGATAACAGCACGCACTGAAGATTCACCTTTTCTGACCGTAACTTTAGGAATTTCCCAATCGGAATCATCTTTTTGTTTTACCACCAAAAATTGCCGCTTATTGCGGTTGTCCCTAAAAACTATTGCTCCACCTATTAAAATTTGCTGTGCTTGTTTTGCAATCATCTTATATTTTTCTGTTCCCGTCGTTCCCGACGAGCGGAGGATACAGGAGTCGAACCTGTTATCCCTTTCGAGAATTGGTTTTCGAAACCAACGCGTTGCCGTCCCGCCCATCCTCCCTGGTGTACTCACCCAGAGTCGAACTGGGATCAACAGCTCCGCAAGCTGCTACTCTATCCATTGAGCTATGAGTACTTGTTTTGTACCAAAGACCCTACTCTACTGCGAGTCATCGAGCAGAAAGCTCTGCTTATCCGTTAAGCTAATCCTTTTTATTTGTTCCCCGGCAGCTTTTCGGCAACCCAGTTCGTAAGCCTGTCAATTCCCGATGCCGGAATCTCTTCGTAAGGAATATAGGCCGAAACCTCTTTTTTCAACCTTTCTTTAATCTCAGGCGTAATTACAAGCTCGATTCTGCCCGGAATTGCAGCCGTTGCTATTACCATTAATTCGCTATCGAACCTTTTGGAAAACCAAAAACTGGTCATCAAGTTCCAACTCGAATCTTTTCCTGCAATTTTAATTCCTTTACTTGTAACTTTATATTCAACTTTTTCAGGTTCAACTGTCGAAAGTACATAATAAAGAAAAACAAGTGAAATTATTAAAAGAACAGGCATTATTCCTTCGGCAAAAAAAAGTACCAAAGAAATTATTCCGGCTATCGCAAAAGTTGTAACGTAAAATTGCCTGTCTCGCCTTCTAAAAGGTCGGGCTGGGGCGGTCCAGACAACTAAATCGCGTACCGGTTCCCGCCTAACAACCACTGCCTGAGGCTCATTGTTTAAAGTGCTAGTTTCAGATTTTGAATCTGTGGCAGGATCCATATTACGATCATTATATCAGAATTTGAGGCAACAAAGAAGGGCGGTGGGTACAGGGGTCGAACCTGTTAGAGCTTTCGCTCATTAGTTTTCAAGACTAACGCGTTACCGTCCCGCCCACCCACCATGGTGGTATTAAACTGCGGAGGATGAGGGAGTCGAACCCACCGACCAATTGCTTGGTCAAGGTTTAGCAAACCTTTGCCTTAGCCGCTCGGCATATCCTCCAGCTTCGCCATTATACCAAAATTCGGCTTGGATTACCGTGCGATAGTTAGTCCCCACACTTTCCCCACTCCAGACCTTTTTAGGACTTTTGCCGCCTCTTTTAGAGTGGAACCTGTGGTAAAAACATCATCGAACAAAATTATAGAATTGGGAATTAAGAATGAAGAATTATGGGCAGGAACAGAAAAGACTCCCTGAAGATTCCCTTTCCTTTCTTCTACCGATAAACGGGCTTGGGGGTTTGTCGATCTTTTTTTGACCAGAAAATCGGGGTCAAAACCCCAACCCAAAGTTTGGGCAACTTCCCGTCCGATTTCTTCGGATTGGTTAAACCCCCTTACATTTTCGCGATACCAGTGGATCGGGATGGGTATGAGGGTAGAATCAGGAACAATGAATGATGAATTATGTAGTTCACGTATAAAAGAGGCGGCCAATTCCTTTCCAACTTCGGTGGCATACTTATATTTGAAAGCCAAAATTGCCTTTTTGACGGCCCCTTCGTAATCCCAAATAGAGGTCAGGCCATTTAGTCCATAGACCTTGGCACATTTGGTATGGGTAAAACCATCGATAGAGGGCTTTTCGCAATATGGGCAAACGGGCTTTAAAAGCTTGAGTTTTCCCAGGCAATCCTCACAGAGATATTTGCCCTCTTTTCCACACCCCAGGCACGTTTTGGGAAAGACAATATCAAGAAGTCCCACGGAGGTAATTATGACACTATTTGGTGGAGACGGCGGGAATTGAACCCGCGTCCGAAAAACGTGATAACAAAACTTCTACAAGCTTAGTGAATTATTGTAATTTTCCTAGAGTTTAAGCCAATTCACAGGCGACTCAGGGTAAGATTTATTTGTCTTTAGACAATTTCTTTAAATCATTAAGAAAGTATCTGCATCTCGGATTGGTTTACACCCTTTTGACCCGGCCGAGAATCAGGTCTCAAGATGTCATCTAACTTTACGCTATTGCGTAGTTAAATGAAGCTGACTGGTTAGAGTTAGCTTTTGTTTTTTAACCATTTTTTAAGGACTATTGGTAAAAGTCCGCTTGCCGTTTTGTCAAAGAGCTTCCCGTCGAAACCGATCGTCCCCATTAACCTAATTTGTATTCCGTTTCGATATCCCGTTGGATATCTTTTTGCTTAATCGCTTCCTTCTTTTCAAACTTCCTTTTGGGTTTCCCCAACTCACAATAAAGCTTTATTAAGCGACCTTTATTATACACCCGAATAGGCACGATTTGCAACTTTTTCTGCTTCATTTTGGTGAGAAGCGAAAGTATCTCCTGATGGTGTAAAAGGAGCTTCCGGCTGCGAGTTGAGTTATAGCCCGTGAGCCCTGTTGCCGGAATATTTGCATTTACCAAAAAAGCCTCGCCATTGACTATTTTTACGAACGCCTGAGAAATGTCGCCACGGTTTTCCCTGAGGGATTTAGCCTCGGCCCCTTTCAGGGAGATTCCAGCCTCAACCCCTTCACCGGTAAGTTCGTACTCAAAATTAGCCTTCCTGTTAGTAAGCCTCATATTAATATTGTACCGCAAAGCTTCTACTGAAGGTGTTTAACGACGAAGACGAAGGCATTATAGATGCCTTATGTCTACTGAGAAGAGTTTATCACCTGTAAGAAGTATTATCTTTTTGTCGGTTTCAGATACAACTAGCCCTGTTACCTGAGAGAGTTGATCACCTATATATTGAGCAACATATTTGCCTTTTTTGTCGGTAACAACCACACGATGCCCTGCTTTGTCTAAGAAATAAATACCTTGATTATCCGGATCCGCATAAATTGAGTCTATGTGACCAATTTCAGGAATAACGCCGCTTGGTGCAAAATTCTGTGGGCTTCCTAAATTGAACTTCAACATTTTTGAATTAGGAAATAGGGTGTAAACTGCGCCGTCAATTGTCCACTGGGAGGTATCAGAAAAATCGACCCTGGTCCCTGCAGCCAACCAACCCTGTTTGTCACCAAATGTATCCCCATTCCCCTGATATCTATAAATTGAATTTCCACTTTTGTCTAAAACGTATAAATTCCCTGCAAAAGCTTTTATAAGAGCATCTCCCGCCCAAGTTTTGTCAACTACTTTAGTTTTAGTTGTTCCAACCTCATAAATTCCATCACCACCTAAAACAAAAACGTTATCTTGATAAGACGCCAGATCTTCTGCTGTATCAATAACGCTTGGGCCAGCAACAACTTTACTTTTTTTGTTTGAAATCGCAACACTAACAATTCGTTTACCTGATTTATCCAAAATAAATACTTTTCCTCCTGAGGCGCTTAAGGTGTCTCCCTTAAACCCTGAAGAAAGTAATGTTAAATCAAGGAATAGCTCCGGGTTAAACAAATATTCACCCAAAACCGAGGCCCTACTTTCATCTATTTTTGATTTTAACTCGTCAATTTTTGCATCTTTTATATGAAGATTTTCAATTTGTGCAAGTTTTGCTTCACTATCAACAAAAAGTTCGCGGGATTTGTCCGGGCTTACACTGGCGAGACTTATTGCCTGATCAACCTCACTACTAGCTTCAAGAAGTAGTCCCTGATATTTATTTTTTACGTCATTTATTTTCTTCTGCCTAATTCCAAGACCGATACTAACTATCAAAATTAGAATTAGAATTATGGCAACAGAAAAGGTGAGTTTTTTGCTTTGACCAACGGCTTCATCTTCAAATGGAGATTTAACGTAAACGCTTTTCTGAGGAAATTTTAAAGAAAACTTGTTTAATTGTCCTAAGATTTGATTTTTTAAATCGTTTAAAGATAGTTTAGGGGTAACAATTTGAGGCGTCGCCGCTGTAGTAGCAGCTTCAGGAAGAATGTTTCCTTCGGATTTTTTTGTAAACTTGAGAATTGCCGCACCTAAGTTTCCAAGATTATCCGTTGACCTAATAATTGGAGCAAAACTTTCGATAACACCCTCGGCAGTTTCATTAACAAGTGCCGCATTAATTGCCCCCTGGGAAATATTTTTGAAGAATGAGCTCGTCGCCATGAGAATCGTGTCTTCTTCTTTGGGAAAACCCGAGGAGGCTACAACCCCACCTTCTCCTGACAGGATTGTGCCGGTTGCCCCATCCCTACAAATCATAACCTTACCTCTCCCGAAAAGTGCGGAATATACAACTTCTCCGACGATGGCTGAGGCAATAATTTCTACATCGCCCCACATTTCCTTAAATTCTTTCGAAACTTTCTCTACTGCTATTTGAAGTGCATTAAAAGGTTTTGCCTCGACGCTACCAAAATATTCCTCATGAAGACGCGATAGAAGTTCTCGTCCGGCAGAAACGGTTTCAACCCCCTCCTCAACTCGACTCGTGGATATAACTGCAAAAAAATGGCCACGTTTGGCTAGTTTTTCTGAGTTATCCGGAACAAATTCGTGAACTTGAGCCCATCCTCCCGTTCCCCCAGTGCCAGTCAGTTTTGCGCTTTCAATTGCAAACATTCTAAAGAATTATAATCGCGGACGCCAAAACCAGAACCGCAAAGATCAGGTGGGCATAGGCCAGACCCCTGACAGTTCCTTCAAAACCAAGCTGTAATGTATCCGTCATAAGCTTTACCTGCCGAACAACAACCAATGAAAAAATAAAATACATAACAAGAAGAATAATCGCCAAGATCTTAATTACGAACCAAATTTGTATGCCTATTATTGGAATTGTATCCATCATTTTTCTTTTTTCATCCTTAGGTCGTCAAGAACTTTTGTTACTCGTTCCGGAGTTGGTACCGAATCAAAATGAAACTCTGGAATCTTTGCCGCCGTTTGGATTATTACGTCTCCATAATTAAACATTGTTTGAGCTACTCCTCCGGTTGAGTAGCTGACATCCTGGATTTTATCAATTTCTGCATCAGATATTCTTTTATCAATCAAGTTAAGAAAATCGACATCAATTATTCTTTGGGTGGTAACAAAATAGACATTAAAATACCAATTCAAAAAACCTTCGATTGCATACGCGCTCGTAATTAAGTACCAGCTCATGCTTATAACCAGAGGAAAACCGGTGGGAAGAAGTGAAAATATTCCAAAAGCATTAATAATACTAGGACCACTAAGAAGAAGGATTGTTCCCAAAATCCATTTAAGATTAACAATCGGGTGTTGCCTTAGAAGAAGAATAATTCGCTCAGCATCTTCTCTGGTCTCAAAATCAACATCGTCAGGATAAAGACAAAAAGAAGAAAAAAGTCGATGATTGTGTTCCGCAATTAAACTTTTTTCTTTTTCCGTAACTGGGATCTTTTCTGGAATCATAGCCTCTGTGTTTACAGATTTTTCGTCGGGGGAAATGAATACATCTGGCATTTAGACCGATTATAACATCGGTAAACTCGAATATCGAATATCGAAATTCCAAATCTTTCGGATTTCGGATTTTGTACTTCGAATTTGTTAAAGCTTCTCGATATTGAAGAGAGAAGACTTTAATCCTATATACCCGGGGGCGCGAAGATTAAATGCTTTTTCAAACTGATCTCCTGGAATTGTGATACTACCTTTATTTGTTTGGAATGTGACATTAATGGTCGAGCCTTCATTCCCATAAATAACTGATTTATCAGAAACCGAAGTGAAACCACCGATGCCTTGAAGATCTGAGACGGAATAAGGATTTCCGGACCAGCAAGAACCAACCGGAGAGACTCTGGAAACATCTCCTCCACCCTGATACAAAACTTTCCAAGCGTTTAGTATGTCTGCCGTTTCGGTACTACTTAACCAAGGATTGTTTCTTCCGCATGAGGCCCCAGCCCGGCTTCGAAACCAACCTTTATAAAACCAGGGCGAACCGGCAACTTTTTCATAGGCAGTTCCCGGCCAATCCCCCGAAGTATCTTTTATTCCGGTCCAACCCCATTGAGAAATTGTGTATCCGCCGGTACTCGCAGAAAAATAAGTTGGTGCGGCCGTTCCTCCTTTTGTAATAACCCATCCGCGAGTGGCGATAACGGCATCCTTCCACTTTCCACTTTTAAGAGCGGTTTTATAAACCTGGCAACCTTCATCTGTACAAATTGATTGCCCGGGGTGGTTATTCATCCAATTAATTGCATAAGATCTGGCAGCTACCACCTGCGCTTTTAAAGCTTCTTGACCGCCCTGATCTCCCCAAGACTCCGGGACTTCATAAATGCCTAAAAGATAATTATCCTCAAAAGATACTGATCCGACATTTTTTACACTAATAGTTGAGGGCTCAGAGTAACTTTTGTTTAAAGACGATCCTTGGAAATAGGCGGCAAGAATTGTCTCCGCAGATTGGCCCGATTTACTTCTTCCGTAAGCTCCGTATTGGCTTAGGCCGGTTCTATGTGGTGCCCCAAAAGAAAAAGCGCCGAAGGCCGGACGAAATCCGGGATCACAGAAATTTGGACTACCGGACGGGCCGGTACAAGGCTCAAGACTTGGAGGAACATCTCCAACAGAAGTTGAAAAACCTCCGGCTTTAAGAGCGGCCAGTTGTGTTTGCTGATCGGATAATTGGTTTAGGTAAACATCAACTTTGGCAACTTCGCCTGCTAAAAACTTTTGTTTATCCGCAACTTGGGATTGAAGTGTGGAAAGTGTAGCCTTATTTTTTTCCAAATTTGCTTTGTCACTTTGGAGCTTGGCCAGATCCGTTGCATACTTTTCCATTGTCTTTCGGTCTTCATCCGCCGCCCTCTGTCTAAGACTTATCTCTTGGAATGCCTCCGAGGCGCTATCTGAAAAAATGAAAGGTGTAATGGGATCATATAAACGTAGGAAGGTGTAATGATCGCGCGCTTTTTGTTCAAAAATCGCTTTGGTAAAAGCCAGATCTTCTTCCCTTTTCGCAATTTGATTGGCCAAACTCACGAGTTGTTTGGAAAGAGAAGAAATTCTGGAATTAAGGTCCACCAGTTGTTTATTAAGACTGGCCAAATCCGTTTTGTTCTTCTCCTGTGCCGGAGAAAGGGCGTCAATCTCGTGCTGAATTTGAGAAATCTGACAATCGTAATCTGTGGTTGGACAGGTTTGGGCTTTTGCAAGAGTAAAAGTGAAAAGAAAAATTCCAAGCACTAAGCACGAAATACGAAACAAATTCCAAGCATTAAATTTGAAATTAAAAACTTTTGATTTTTGATATTGTTTCGAATTTCGAACTTCGAATTTCGGATTTAGATTGCCCATGGTAATCCATTATATCAGCTCGGTTCTTCCCCTTTGGACCTAAAAAGTTTAAAATAACTGGAATGTATAAAAAAATATTAATCTTCGTTTTGTCTTGGTTTTTAGTATTCAGTTTTGGCAACTCAGTTTTAGCCTCTGCAGGGGGTACTGGAGGACAAACGCCTCCCCCGGTCACTGGAGGCGGCAGTTCATCTACGGATGTTCGTTGTGAGGGAACTGGAATAAATACCGCCATCGGTTGTATCCCAGTACTTGGAAATGACAACGGGACAGCTTTTTATGCAAGTATTCTAAAATGGGCGGTTGGAGTTGGAGGAGGAATTGCATTTCTTTTGATAGTTTACGCAGGTTTTATGGTAATGACCGCCTCGGGAAATCCCGAACGTCTTAAAGCAGGGCAAGAACTTTTAACAAGTGCAATTTCAGGCCTTATTCTTCTTATTTTCTCTGTTTTTATACTTAGATTTATAGGAATTGATATACTGCAATTAGGATCTTTTGGATTCGGAAAATAAAAATGCAAATGCTTGCACAAAATTTAGATGCTATTCAAAGTCGGGGTGTGGGAAACCAGATTCCAAGAACTCTGGGACAGTTTATTGGAACCGTTCTCCCCTACATCTTTGGCATAGCGGGGATTGCCCTTCTCATTTATCTCATTATGGGAGGTTTTCAATTAATGGTTTCTCAGGGAGATCCGAAAGCGGTACAGGGCGCACAGGCAAAAATTACAAACGCATTACTTGGATTTGTGATAATTATTATTGCCTTTTTTATAATGCAACTTTTAGGACAATTACTTGGTTTAGGAGGGGGTACTACGTTCGGAAATATTTTTGGTATAAAGTAAACTATGGTTGATATTGGAAAAACATTTTTTGGTAACCCAAACCCGCTTGGAGCAGGCAATCTTCAGGGTGTCGCGAGGCTCGTTTCCCTATTTTTGAATATCTCGTTTATTCTTGCCGGGCTTATACTTCTCTTTTTCTTTATATTTGGTGGAATTGGAATGATTTCATCAGCCGGGCAGAGTGATCCACAAAAGGCAGAACAGGCCAAGAAAACTGTAACAAGTGCTCTGATCGGATTTATTATTGTCTTTGCATCTTACTGGATCGTGGCACTTATCGGACAACTTCTTGGTGTTCAGGTTCTTGGTGGTCTTTTTGGGACCAAATAGTTGTGTAATTTAGTAAGCAGGTAGTAGAATTAAAAAAACAATGCCAGATTTCGGAACAATTAAAGCGCCAAATACAGCCTTTTCAGGTAAAACCGCAGGGGCAGCAATCGGGAGCCTCATTCAACTTGTGATTTGGGTTTTAATAATCGGTGCTGGAATTTATGCTCTAATTAACTTGGTCCTAGCCGGATACGATTTCATGTCTGCTGGGGATGATGCCAAGAAAGTTGCCGGCGCCTGGGCAAAGATTTGGCAAACAATTTTGGGTCTTACAGTTGCCGCCGGAGCCTTTGTTTTAGCCGCAATATTCGGACAACTCTTATTTGGAAGCGCATCATTTATTCTTAATCCGATAATCCCATCATTATAATGAAATTGAAAGCATGAAATCACTTTCTCAAGTAAACATTGCTCCACCTGGAGGGTTCAAAGGAATCGGAACGGGAATTTTGGCAAACCCAAATGGAATAGGTACATTCACCAACATCATTTCATCTGCAATAGGCCTCTTGACGATAGTTGCATTTATATGGTTTGTATTTACATTCATAACCGGAGCAATTGGAATAATGACTGCCGGAAGTGACAAACAAAAACTGGAAGGCGCGAGGCAAAAGATTGTAAATGGAATAATCGGAGTCGTTGTTGTTATTTCTGCTGTCTTTGTAATTAGCCTTATTGGAACTCTGTTTAATATTTCTTTCCTTGATTTATCAACTCTCTTTAGCAAATTAATGCCCCAAGGAGGGGCAAGCACTAAACTAAGATGAACTCAACAGGAATTACAAATCCAGTTTTGGGGAAGTTAGGAACACTACCCGGAACCACTTTTTTTGCAAAATTTATCCCCTCTGCAATAGGGTTGGCCTTTATAGTCGGTTCTTTAATTTTCTTTGCAATGCTGGTCTTTGGCGCAATTCAATGGATCAGCTCAGGAGGAGACAAGCAGGCATTGGAGAGTGCCCGCGGCAGAATTTCAAGTGCACTTATAGGAATTATTCTTCTTTTCGCAGCTTTTGCTCTTATTAGTATTATTCAAAACTTTTTCGGAATCAAAATACTGACACTTGACATACGTCCTCTCATAATCCAATAATATACGTAGTGATATGAATAACCTACTTGCACAGGATACAACAATCAACCTCAACAAGAATTTAGGTGGTTTTCAGACGCTTGCAGGGCTAACAGTTCCCGGTCTTATTTCAGCCTTTATTAGACTAGCAGTAGTTGTTGCTGGAATCGTTTTCTTCTTTATTTTAGTAATCGGAGGAATCCGCTGGATTGCTTCCGGTGGAGATAAAGCTCAAACCGAAGCCGCTAGAAACCAAATTACAGCCGCACTTGTCGGACTTGTAATAGTTTTTGCAGCCTGGGCAATATTGGCATTAATCAAGACTTTCTTCGGAGTAGACATATTCTCGCTTACCATCCCCACGGCCGCGCAATAAGAAGTGTTTCTTCTAGATCTGATTCGACAGTCAAACACGCTTGATGTTTATATAATTTTTATATAGACTGAGTCAGTTAATATGAACTGCACAGCCACGAATGGAATTGCTACAATAGGTAATCTTGACTGTATTTTTGCGAATGTCGTTAAATCCCTTCTAGGGTTTGCTGGAATCATTCTTTTTATTTTGCTTCTCGTCGGCGGTTTCAAATATATAACTTCAGGTGGTGACCCTAAAGCAGTTGAGGGAGCTCAAAAAACGCTTACTTATGCAATCGGAGGCTTACTTCTAATTCTCGTTTCTTATATCATTTTGGTACTTATAAAGCAGATTACCGGAGTTGATGTTCTAAATTTCAGCGTACTGCTAAAGTGAAATGGTTAAATCTGCTCAAAAAGTCATAATAGGCGTCCTCTTTTTCTGTCTTCTTATCTCTTATTTTGTTTTAAATACGAAGTATGCAATGGCCGCCACTGCTATACCTAACCCTGGAAGAATTCCTTGTCCAACAAATTCGTCAGATCCTGAATTTAGTTCCGACAGACCCTATCAGGCCTCCCCTTGTGGCTCCCGGCCTATTACTTATTGGTGTGGAAACGGAGTTGTCATTGATTTGGGAGGTGTCTCTACAAGCTACTGTGGTGCCGACACCTGTCCTACCGATATTCACAAGGACCAAAGGGTGGTTGTAGATCTCACAAACGTTCAACTTCCAATATTGGGAAATACTCAGCTAACGGCAAATAGCGCAAATGGAGCGGACCAAATTGATGACGCCACCAAAACCAACGATTATGTCAGTTGGTATTTGGGCGGAACCAACAATAAAGCAGAAACCAATACCAACAATCTGGATACCGCAGGTCCTCTTCAAAAACTTCTTCCGGGTGCTATTCAAGATGCCCAAAGAATCCAAACAATTTCCTCTGCCCTTTCTACTTCTTCAGATTATACCGATGATGAAACAGGCAAAACCGTTTCCAAAGAGGCTGAAAATCACAATCAGATAGTTGTTTGTGGAAAAAGTAATTTAGGTGTTATCGGCGATTTTTTTCATATAGGCACAATTACCCCAACGGCTTGTTACGACGGGAACGGTACTGCGGCAAATGGGCAAACATTTAGGCTTATTAATGAAGGTGGATCTGATAGTTGGGAGGGCGACCTTTCATACTGGAACAATATTGCCAATGGAGTCATCCAACAGATTACAACTCTTTTGCCAAATCTTCCGGTACAAGCAATAAGGGATTCAATTGGTAACCACTGGAACAAGAAAGTTCCCCCGCTTCCCTGGGATAACGATCCCTATTCGGGCCTTCCCATGACGGAGGTTGAATATCAAAAATATTACAACGAGTGGAGAGGTAAAACTTGCGTCCTAATTCCCGTAATCAACCATTTGGTTTGTGTAGACAATTTTTTGGTTCCGAATAAATATGCGGATCTTTATCCATATGTTCCCCTTGCCAACACAATCGATAAAAAAGGGGCTCAGGCTGTTACAAATGTTCACATAAGTGCCCCTAGAGCTGAAATCTCAATCCCGATTGAAAATGGAGCAGAACACGGCTACGACATTATCCATAGTCCTCAGCTTTTTATCAGCCACTCAAAAGAAAGTGCGGATCTTTCTGCACTTTTGCAGTCAACATTTAAGCCCCAGGTAAAAGCAGGTTCAAAAGAACCTTTGACCACTATTCCAGGCGATGTCGAGAATCCTGCAACTTGCCAAATAATTAGTAGCCGTACCAATTCCGGAGATGATGCAACTTTTGATACCCCTAAAAGCTTCATCGATGTGATAGTTCACTATGACGTTACATCAATTGACTGTCATGACCCCCGAACTGTTTGCGACCGCGACCCGGACACTCACGCTTGTCTTTCGACTACTCACACTATTGCAAACTGCTCCTCAGAAGTTTACGCATCGATAGGTTCAATCTCTAAAACGCCATACGCCGATGAGATTTGGGATAATACCGTAGCCGGATCTCAGTCAATATTCAGAAGAATCTATCCTAAAACCGGAGCTAACGCCCCGGTAACTTGTATTGCCGATTCTCCCGCCTCTTCTAACGCAACCTATACAGTTAGCGGAGGAACGAGTAATGATGTCAGTGGAATTCAAAGAATAATTGAGCCGGACAGCTCCTCAGTTGGCGGCGGAGGAAGTGCA